>Ga0265292_1000139_pt1 | contig 139598 bp, 119 predicted proteins | sample Munlanlewell296A_FD_189080 | JGI IMG/M metagenome (GOLD analysis project Ga0265292, IMG submission 189080) | Leachate microbial communities from a municipal landfill in Southern Ontario, Canada - Leachate well 296A | ecosystem: Engineered > Solid waste > Landfill > Unclassified | place... | reverse complement strand
CTTGAGCACTGGCGTACTCCTTCCTGCCGGTGTTCGAGCACCGGCCTCCGACATCGCTTTCAGTCGAAGGAAGGGTACGCCGCGTCTTTGTTCAAACCACGCATCCACAACTTCCGGTTATATCTCTGCCGAATCCTCCTCCAGCATCTGCTCGACCAACTCAACGAGCGAAAACGCATCGAATGGCTTCGCCACGAAGTGTGTGTGCCGGGTCCGATACGACGTCTGGTGCCGGTCGAACAACTCGCGTACGGCGGTCAGGACGACGACGGGGAGGTCGGCCGTTTCCCTTCGCGCGCGCACTTCTGCCAGCACCGTCAGACCGTCCAAGCGCGGCATCATCACGTCCAGCACAACAGCGTCAATTGGCTCGAATGCAAGCAACTGAAGCGTCTCGATCCCGTCGTAGGAGCTGAGGACCTCATGCCCTTGCGTCTCAAATGCCATACGCAGCAGCATCACAATGTCACGGTCGTCATCGGCGATGAGCACTCGCATCCTTGTTCCTTCCACGTTGCGGCCCCGGGGCGCATCTTTCGGGCCACTGACATCGTCGGAAGCGTGGAAGGCAAATGAATGCTCCGCACGGGTGATGCCGCGTAGTCCGATCAGACCTTTAGCCCAGATGCCAGCGGCGCGGGGCGATCAGTTCGTCGGCCGCGCGCGGACCCCAGCTCCCGGCGGCGTAGCCGTAAACCTCCTCAGGGATGTCCAGGACCGGCTGAACGATCTCCCAGGCACGTTCAACGCCGTCTTCACGGGCGAAAAGCGTGGTTTCGCCGCACATCGCATCATGCAGCAGCCGCTCGTAAGCATCGGCGGAGACGGCGTGGAAGAACTCGTCGTACTCAAAATCCATACGAACCGGGCGCGGAACGAACCCGGGACCGGGTTGCTTGGCCTGGAACGCAAAGGATGCGCCCTCACGCGGTTGAATGCGAATGGACAGGTGATCGGGCTCAGGGGCTTCATCGAACAGATAGCCGGGAGCCTCACGGAACTTCACGGTGATCTCGGTCGCGCGCCGCGGCAGGCGTTTGCCGGTGCGGAGCAAGAAGGGCACGCCTTCCCAGCGCCAGTTGTCGACATACGCGCGGATGGCTACGTAAGTCTCGGTGTTGGATGACGGAGAGACACCGTCCTCGGATCGGTACCCTGGTACCGATGCTCCTCCCGCCGTGCCCCGGTCGTACTGCGCGCGCACAACGTTCTCGGGAGTGATCGGACGCACCGTCTGCAGTAGCTTGACCTTCTCGTCGTGGATCGCCGTCGCACTGAGCGCGCGCGGCGGTTCCATCGCCACGAAGGCAAGCATCTGAAGCATGTGGTTCTGAACGATGTCGCGGATCGCGCCGGACTCCTCGTAGTAGGCGCCGCGCGCCTCGACCCCCAAGTCCTCCGCGACCGTTATCTGCACGTGATCGATGGCGTCGCGATTCCACACGCGCTCGAACATCGCATTGGCGAAGCGAAACACCAACAGGTTCTGAACAGTTTCCTTGCCGAGGTAATGGTCGATACGGAAGACCTGGGACTCATTGAAGACGCGATGCACCTGTTCGTTCAGCGCGCGCGCGCTCTCCAGGTTCCGGCCGAAGGGCTTCTCGACGACGATTCGCGGGTTTGCGCCCGGACCAATCTCGCCCAAGCGCTCCACGATCATCGGAACCGCGCTCGGCGGAGTGGCGGAGTAATAGAGGCGGTCGCCGCCGCACCCGAGGTCTCGGTCGGCCTTGTCGAGGTCGGCCGTTAAATGGTCCATCGCGCCCGGCGAGTTGAACTCGCCCGCAACGAAACGCATCGACGCAGCCATACGACTCCACACGGATTCCTCAACGGGTGAGCGGCTGTACTTCTCGACCGCCGCGCGCGCGTTGGCAACGAATCGTTGATCGTCCCATTCGCTGCGCGCGTACCCGATGACGGCGTATTCCTCAGGCATCAATCCGTCGCGCTCGAGGTTATACAGCGCGGGCAAGATCTTGCGACGGGCAAGGTCTCCGGAGGCACCGAAAATCACCAGCGCTTGGGGAGACGGCCGCTGCAGGCTCATTCTTCCTTCACCGCGTGCCCGCCGAACTCCCGGCGCAACGCAGCGATCACCTTCATCGCGAACGAGTCGTCCCGGCGCGAGGCGAACCTTGCGAACAGCGCAGCGGCCACCGCGGGCGAGGGAACGGACTCCCCGATCGCCTCGATCAGCGTCCAGCGTCCCTCTCCTGAGTCGTCGACGTATCCCGCGACACGCTCCAGGTTCGGATCATCGGCGAGCGCGCGCACCGCAAGATCCAGCAACCACGACCGCACAACCGAACCGTGTCGCCACACCTCTGCAACCTGATGAAGATCCACATCGAACTCCGCCGAGCCCCGCAGGATGTCGAGGCCCTCTGCGTAAGCCTGCAGAAGGCCGTACTCGATTCCGTTGTGGACCATCTTCACGAAATGTCCGGCGCCCGAAGGCCCGACGTGCGCCCATCCGTTCTCGGGGGCGAGCGTCGTCAACGCCGGCTGGATACGCCCGACGGCCTCGGGGGTTCCGCCCACCATCAAACAGTAGCCTTCTTCAAGGCCCCCAATACCCCCGCTCGTGCCCGCGTCCACGAAATCGATGCCGCGCTCCGCGAACAACGCCGCCTTGCGCATGGAGTGTCGGAAGTTCGAATTCCCCCCATCGACAACCACGTCACCGCTCGACAAAGAAGCAGCGAGATGCTCCAGGGTTTGCTCAGTTGCATCGCCGGCGGGGACCATCAGCCACACCACGCGCGGTGCCGGGAGGCGTTCGATCAACTCGTCGAGTGAGGGGACATCACTCAAGGCCGAATTCAGGGAGTAACCGACGACCTCATGGCCTCCCGCCCGAAGGCGCGCTGCCATGTTCCCGCCCATCCTGCCGAGTCCCACCATTCCAAGTCGCACCGGCGGATCACCTCCGCGGATAAGTCTATGGGACTCCCTCGGCCTGCGGGGGCTTCAGTGCGCGCGCGTAACCGAAACCTTGCGCGACTCAAGCAGCGCGCGCACCTGGCGCGCGCGAAAGCGTCGATGTCCCCCCGGCGTGATGATCGCGTCGAGCAAACCGGCGCGCGCCCAATCGCAGATCGTTCGCCGGCTCACCTGGAACAGCGCCGCAACTTGTCCCGGTCGCAGCAGTTGCTCTTCGATCCAATCGGGCCGCGCCGCCGGCGCGTCTTGATACAACCGCCGCGCGAGTTCCCGGCGTCGAACCGCAGGTGCCATGTATATGTAGGGCATGCCTGCGATCCTGCGACCAGCACGCGCCGAAGTCCAGTGCGACACATCGCGCGAAGTCCCCGAGTCCTGCGACTAGCGCGAAGGCGTCGGACGCGAAGATCCCGACCGGCCGCCGAGCTTTCCGCCGTAGAACACGTCCTCGCACACTTGGCGGGAACGCCGCGTCGTTCGCCTGTACTCCTCGAGGAACGCGACGCGCGCGCCCGGCGACGGATACCCCAAGGCGCGCGCCAACAACTCAAGTTCGTCGGGGTCGCTCGGCAACGAATCCCCGGAACGCCCGCGTACCAAATACATGGTGTTTCGCACACGGTTGAGGAACCGATATGCCTCGACCATCCATCGGCCCTTCTCAAGATCGATGTAGCCGATCTCCGCCGCCGCAGCAATCGCAGGCACGGTTCCGTGCGCGCGCAGACGCGGAGAACTGCTGCCGTTCATGAGCTGCACGAGTTGAATCGTGAACTCGATGTCGATCAGCCCGCCGATGCCCACCTTCAACTGCGTCTTGGGATCCTCGCGGGAGCCCAGGCGCTCCTTCTCGATGCGCGCTTTCATCGTGCGGATCTCGCGCACGGCCTCCTCGCTCAGACGATCGCGATAAACGAACGGCAGAACAAGATCGCGAAACTCCTCCCCCAGCGTTGCGTCGCCGGCAATCGGGCGCGCCTTGATCAAAGCCTGGAACTCCCACGCTTGCGCCCAGCGCTCGTAATAGGCGCGATACCCGGCCAACGATCGCACGATCGGGCCCGCCCTGCCTTCCGGGCGCAGCGCAGTGTCCACGCGAAACGCAACACCTTCTTCGGTTGTGGCGGCGAGGCGGTTGATCAGTCCTTCGGCGATCCGCGTTGCCCACGGCTGCGCGGCGTCCGGCCCGTCGTAGACGAACACCACGTCGATGTCGCTCGCGTAGTTCAGTTCCTCTCCGCCCAGCTTGCCCATGCCGATGATGCAAAAGCGCGCGCCGGCCACCGAAGGGAACTCCCCGAGCAACGATGCGAGCGCGGCGCTCACAGCTCCCTCGGCGAGATAACTCAACTCCTTGCCGACTTCGTCGGGTGAAGCCGCCCCGGCTAGATCACGCGATGCCAGCCGGAGCACGCCGGCGCGCTTTAGACGCCGCAACGCCGCCCCGCGCGCCTCCGAGTCCCCTCGCCACTCGACACGCTCGGTCGCCTCATGCCGGTACTGCTCGCGCGTCCGCTTGGCCAGCGCGCGCGGATCTCCCATCTCGGCAACAAACTCCGGGACATGCAAGAGGTGCTCGCCCAGCAGCTTCGAGGTTCCAAGAACCCGGCACAGCAACTCCACTACGGGGGGCGAATCTCGCAGCGCTCCGAGCGCAGCCGGGTTTCCTCCGACGCGCAGCGCAACATCGCGAAACGCCGAGACGGCCAAGTCGGGATCGGGGGCCTCGCTCATCCAGTCGAGCATGACCGGCAGCAGCGTCCGCATAAGTTGCGCGCGGCGCGACAGGCCCGAGGTCAGATCACCCAAGAACTTCAGCGCGCGCCCCGGCTGGCGGAATCCGAGCGCGCCGAGCCGCTCCTGGGCGGCGTCGGGCGCCAGCGCCGGAGCCTGCGCGAACCGCTCGAGCAGCGGCCGGTAGAACAACTTCTCGTGGATGCGACGCACAACGCGCTGCGTTTCGCGCCACGTCACGTCGAACTGCTCCAGCGCGGTGCGCACCGGCGTGTCGCGGTATCCCATCGAGCGCGCAATGCGGCGGCGCGCGCGCTCGTCTTCAGGAACCGTGTGAGTCTGACGCTCTTGCGCGAGTTGGAGCCGGTGCTCGACTGCACGCAGGAATCGATACGCGTCGGACAATTCGTTGGCGTCGGTGTCGCCCACGTACGCCAGGTGCGCGAGCGCGCCGAGCGCCTCCAAGGTGTTCCCGCTGCGTAACCCGTCCTCACGCCGGCCGTGCACGAGTTGCAGCAACTGCACGGCGAACTCGATGTCGCGGATTCCACCGGGACCGCGCTTGACCTCACGCGAGGCAAGCCCGCGCGCGGCGATGGCGCGCTCCGCGCGCGCCTTCAGGTCGCGGATCTCGCGCACGGCGTCCGACGAGAGCCGCTCGGGATAAACGAAAGGACGAGTCATCGCGATGAACTCGTCACCGAGCGCCGCGTCTCCGGCAACCGGGGCTGCCTTGATCAAAGCTTGAAACTCCCACGGGCGCGCCCAGCGCTCGTAGTACGCGCGGTACCCGGCGAGCGAACGCACGAGCGCACCATCACGGCCCTCGGGACGAAGCGTCGTGTCTACGCGGAATGCTTGTCCATCCTCGGTCGTCGCCGCCAGCAGCCGGATGATCCCCTCACCGATCTTGGTTGCCCACGCGAGTCCGGTCTCCGGACCGTCGTAGATGAACAGCACGTCGATGTCGCTCGCGTAGTTCAGTTCTTCGCCGCCGAGCTTGCCCATCCCGATCACCACGAAGCGCGAGCCTTCCGGTGCCGGGGTTTCCCGCACCAGAGATGCGTAGGCCGCCCGCAGCGATGCCTCGGCGAGGTGTGCGAGTTCGCGCGCAACATCCTCGACCGGCGCTTCCCCGACTAAGTCGCGCGCGGCGATGCGCAAAAGCTCCCGGCGCTTCCACAAACGCAGCGCTCCCATCGGGTTCTCCGAGCGAAGAACCACACGCGTCGCTTGGTCCACCAGCGCGCGCAGCGTCCGCGTCTTGCCTGCGTAGCGGGCGTCGGTGACGACCTCGGCCTGGTCGGGATGCCGGGACAGGAACGCACCCAGCGACGTTGAAAGCCCAAGAACCCCGGCGAGTCGCTGCAGCCCGGCCTGTGACGGAACCCGGCCGGAGATCGCGATCCAGCGACAGACTTGCGCCACGGCAAGATCGGGATCGGGCGCGACCGCGCACGCGCGCGCCACGCGGGTTGTTCCCTCGACTCCGAGCATCGCGCCCTCGAGGTGGCGCGCAGCGTCCGACGCCGAAGCAAACCCGAGGCGCGCAAGGGCGTTGACCAGATCACTCGCTCGGGGGGCACTCACAAGGGCCTACCCTAACAACCCGCACACCCGGCAGCCGTTTGGGGTCAGAGCATCGGCAAGTAGCGCTGGAGTTCGAACGGGGAAACGTACTCCCGGTACGACTCCCACTCCAGACGCTTGTTGCGCAGAAACTCCTCGAAAACGTGTTCACCGAGTGCTTCGGCAACCAGCTCGGATCGCTCCATCTCGTCCACGGCGTCGGCGAGGTCCTCAGGAAGCGCAACGATCCCGCGCGCGACACGATCGGCCGCACTCATCGCGTCGACGTCTTCGGTGACTTCCTCCGGAAGCTCGTAACCCTCCTGAATCCCGCGCAAGCCGGCGGCAAGGATCACGCTGAACGCAAGGTACGGGTTGCACGCGGGGTCCGGCGAGCGGACTTCCACGCGGGTGCTCGCGGCCTTCGACGGCTTCGCGCCCGGCACTCGCACAAACGCGCCACGCACGTGACGCGACCAACACACGTAGGCCGGCGCCTCATACCCCGGGATCAGTCGCTTGTAGGAGTTCACCCACTGGTTCAGCACCGGCGTGATCTCGCGCCCGTGCCGAAGAAGTCCCGCGACGAACCTGCGGCCGACGACGGACAAATGCGCAGGGTCCTTCGGATCGTGAAACGCGTTGCGGTCGCCCTCGAACAGCGACACGTGCGTATGCATGCCGCTTCCCCACTGCCCCTGGGTCGGCTTGGGCATGAAGGTCGCGTGCACGCCCTGCTGCTGTGCGACCTCCTTGACGATCAGGCGGTAGGTCATGATGTTGTCGGCCATCGTCAGCGCGTCGGCGAAGCGCAAGTCGATCTCGTGCTGCGAAGGAGCGACCTCGTGGTGCGAGTACTCGACCGAGATCCCCATTTGCTCGAGCGTTTGAATGGCCTCGCGCCGGAAGTCCTGTGCAGTGTCCAGCGGTGTCATGTCGAAGTAGCCGCCGGAATCAAGCGGCTCGGGATTGTGTGGCGAGCGAAACAAGAAGAACTCGATCTCGGGATGCACGTAGAACGTGAAGCCCATCTCGCGCGCGCGCTCGAGGTTGCGTCGCAGCACCAGTCGCGGGTCGCCGGGGAACGCCGTGCCGTCGGGCGAGGCCACCTCGCAGAACATGCGCGCCTCGAGAATCGATGAGCCGCCCATCGCCGGCAGCACCTGGAACGTCGCGGGATCCGGGATCGCCACCATGTCGGATTCGGTCACGCGCGCAAAGCCCTCGATGGCCGAACCGTCGAAGCCCATCCCCTTGGCGAAAGCGTCTTCTAGCTCCGCAGGCATGATCGCGAAGGACTTCAGGAACCCGAGAACATCGGTGAACCACAGCCGGATGAAACGGATGTCCCGCTCCTCCACCGTACGCAGCACGTACGCAACCTGGGCATCTCTTTGATCGCTCACGCGCCGCAGTCTACCCGGGTCCCGATCATGCAAACAGCATTACTGTGAGCGTTCACAGTTCCTTCGCAGCCTAGAGGACACTTCCCGCTTGCCGATCGTCCCCTCCGCCACGCCCAGCGCAAGTCGGTAGGCGTCTTCATCTCCCAGGACAAGGCGGTAACCATTCCGACGTAGGAAAGTGTCCATCGCCGCGAAGCCGGCCCGTTTGTTCCCATCGATGAACGGGTGATTAGCACAGACATGGAAGAGGTATGCCGCCGCCTGATCAAAAACAGTTCGATGCAGCAGCCGACCCCCTGCGGTCGCTTGGGGCTGCGCCAGGGCTGACTCGAGCAAGCCTTCATCGCGAACGCCCGGAGAGCCACCGAACGTGTCGATCAAGTCCCGATGGATCGCCAGGACGAACCGAGTCGTCAGGAACTCACTTGGCAAGGCGCCGGTACACCTCGGCGCGCTCGCGCTTCGACGCGAGGTACGCCAGACCGGCCTCGACGTCGCCTCGATCGGACTTGGGCGCGGTGACGACCAGCGTGTTGCCGGCCAACTCTACTTCGACGTCGGCCCCCTCGCGGATGCCCAGGAGTTCCAACATTTCTCGCGAGAGGATAAGCCCCCACGAGTTCCCAATCTTGGTGAGCTTGCGCTTCATAAGCCGAGTCTAACGTCGTTATAACCGCCTGACAAGGGATGGCCGCCCCGGACCTGGTAGCGTGGCGATGTTGTGAGAAGCCTTCGAGTTGCCCTGGCGCAGGTCAATCCCACGGTGGGCGATCTGCCTGGAAACGCTGAGCTGGTGTCCAAGTTCTTCGCGCGCGCCGTCAAGGCGGGGGCGGATTTGGTTGCCTTCCCCGAACTGGTGCTCACGGGATACCCACCGGAGGATCTGCTTCTGAAGCCGGCCTTCGTGCGCGGGAACCTCGAGTCGCTGGCCACTCTGGCGAAGGAGCTGCGGGGCGCGACCGCCGTGGTCGGTTTCGTTGACCGCGGCGACGATGGATTGCTCTACAACTCGGCCGCCGTTCTGTCGGGCGGACGAGTGCGCGGCACCTACAGCAAGGTCCTTCTCCCCAACTACGGGGTGTTCGACGAGAAGCGCTACTTCGCGTCCGGCAGCGACTACCCCATCTTCGTGGTGCGCGGCGTTCAGATCGGCGTAACGGTGTGCGAGGATGCCTGGACCGGAGACGGTCCTGTGCGCGAGGTCGCGCGCCGCGGCGCAGAGGTCGTCTTGAACATCAACGCGTCGCCCTACCACGTCAACAAATCTTTCGAGCGCCAAGTGCTGTTCCGCCAGCGCGCGCGCGACAACAAGGTTGCGTTCCTGTACGTGCAGACCGTCGGCGGCCAGGACGAGTTGGTGTTCGACGGCGACTCGCTCGCCTACGACGCGCGCGGACGGCTTCTCGCGCGCGGCTCGCAGTTCGAACAAGACCTCATCGTGGTAGACCTGGAGCTGCCGGCGCGCGCCAAGGCCCTGCGCGCGCGCACAAAGGTCGTCGAGATCTCGCGCGCGCCTGCGAAACCGCCGAAGCGTCCGGACTTGCCGCCGCGACGCGCACGCACGGCAGCAAGTCCGGTCGAGGAGGTCTACGAAGCGCTCGTGCTCGGCACGCGGGACTACGCCCGCAAGAACGGGTTCACCGACGTCGTTCTCGGGCTCTCGGGAGGCATCGACTCCTCGCTCACCGCCGTCGTGGCCGCCGACGCGGTCGGGGCCGAGCACGTCACCGGAGTTGCAATGCCCAGTGCGATCTCCTCGGACGAGTCCCTCGCCGACGCACAGGAACTCGCGAGGAACCTCGGCATCGATTTCCGCGTGATCCCGATCGTCGATGCGTACGAAGCCTTCCTTGAGACCCTAGACGAGACCTTCGCCGACACCACTCCGGGGCTCGCCGAGGAGAACCTGCAGGCGCGCGTGCGCGGCACGATCTTGATGACCTTCTCCAACAAGTTCGGCCATCTGGTGCTCACGACGGGGAACAAGAGCGAGCTGGCCGCCGGATACTCGACGCTGTACGGCGACATGGCCGGGGGCTTCGCGGTGCTCAAGGACGTCCCCAAGACACTGGTGTACGAATTGTGCGCGTGGCGAAACGCATACGGGCTCACCGCGATCCCCGAGCGGGTCTTCACCAAGCCTCCCTCGGCGGAACTGCGCCCCGGACAACTCGACACCGACTCTTTGCCGCCGTACGAGACGCTCGACCCGATCCTTGCGGCCTACGTCGAAGACGATCGATCCGTGCGGGAAATGATCAAGGCCGGCTTCGACGAAGCGGCGGTTCGCACCGTCGTGGACATGATCGACGGCAGTGAGTACAAGCGCCGCCAGGCCCCGCCGGGAATCAAGATCACGCATCGCGCGTTTGGAAAGGATTGGAGGCTCCCGATCACAAACCGGTTCCGGCAGCCGGGACCGTCCGACGAAAGGAGGATCCGGCGATGAAGATACGCGAGATCATGAGCACCACCCTCACGGTGGCCGAGGCTGAAGCGACACTCGGTGAAGCCGCAACGCTGATGGGCGAACACCGCGTCGGATCCGTCGTCGTGTTCGAGAACGATCACATGGTCGGCATCTTCACCGAGCGCGACGTTGTGCGGGCGCTCTCGAACACCCACGACGCCCCGGTGCGCCCGGTCGCGGAGTGGATGACTAAGAACCCCCGCACGATCGACCCGGGTGCCGAGGTTCAAGAAGCCCTCGCCGCAATGATTGAAGGCTCGTTCCGCCACCTGCCGGTGCTCGAAGACGGCCGGGTCGTCGGCATGGTGTCGATCCGGGACGTGGCGCGCGCACTGAACGCCTGACCACCCCAACTCCACGATTCGGGACATTCCTTCACCGAACTGGTAAAGGCCCCCTCCCCGGACACCGATACACCTGGGGAACCGAACAAATGCCTCGCGGGGGGGCTTCATCGTGCGTATTCGCTTTGCCCGCTTGCCGGTGATCGTGGCGCTGATTCTGGGCGCGGTCTCACTCGGCTTCGGGATCACAGACCGGACGCAGGCGGCGACCAGGATCGCCGCTTGTGCGGCGTTGGCAGCCGCGGTGCTCTGCGCGCGTCGCGCGCAGAGCACCGCGGCCCGCGTCGGTCGGCCGTGGAATCTGCTGGCGTCCGGAACTCTGACGTACGCGATCGGCACCGTTGCGCTCGCCGCCCCACACTCGGTGCCGGCATGGGTCGCCAATGCCGCCCGACTGAGCGGGGTCGCCCTGCTGATCGCAGGCATCATCGCCCTGCAACCTGCGCGCGCCCGCACGCACCCGTCGTTGCGCACGCTGCTCGACGCCCTGACTGTCGGCTCGGCACTCGCACTGACATCTTGGGCGCTCCCTTTGCACGATCTGCTACACACCTCGTCGAGCGCCCTCATCGAGCGCGTCGTCGGCCTCGCGTACCCGGCCGCAGCCGGGGCGTTGTTGGCGAGCGCGGTCTTCGTCGCCCTGAAACGCCGAATCCGAGGTCAGGTCCCGGTACTTCTGACGGCCGGAGGCGCCGCGCTGCTCGCCGGTGCGGACACATTCGCGATTCTGCTCGCGGCAAACAGGCTCGCCGAGGACAACGTGCTCTTTTCCCTCGCGCGCGCAGCAGCCTTCGCGCTGATCGCTCTGGGCTCGGTGAACCCGAACCGCGAGTTCGAATCGAGCTTGCTCAACGAAAGTCCCGAAACGGGAGTCGGAACCATGCTCCCGCCTGTTACCGCGATCCTCGCAGTCGGGCTCGCAGGCGTCGTTGTCGTGTCGCACCTAGATCTCGTCGTGTACCTCACCGGGGTACTGCTCGTCGTGCTGCTACTCGCGCGCCAACTCCTCTCGTTGCGCGATCGGCTCGCGCTCGAGAACCGGCTCGTGTACCAGGCCTTGCACGACCCGCTCACGCGACTGGGAAACCGCATTCTGTTCCAGGACCGCCTCGACCACGCTCTCATCCGGCGCCGACGCGGGAGCGAGGGACTCGCCGTGGTGTTCCTGGACATCGATGACTTCAAGGTGATCAACGACACGCTCGGACACGCCGCAGGCGACCAGGTCCTGATCGCCGTCGCCGACCGGCTACGCGGATGCCTGCGCACTGAGGACACAATCGCGCGCTTCGGCGGCGACGAGTTCGCAGTGCTGCTCGAAGGGATTCCCGCACCGGAGAAGGCCGGCGAAGTAGCAGGTCGAATACTCACGGCGCTTGACGAGCCTTTCGTACTGCGCGGCCGGCAGATCCAAGCGCGCGCCAGCATCGGCGTCGCAATCGCTCGCCACAACCAAACGCGGGACTCCATTCTTCGCGACGCCGACGTCGCGATGTACGCGGCCAAACGAATGGGCAAGGGTCGCTACGAGACCTACGAGCGATCCTACGGGGACACTGCGGGCCAACTGGATCTGTTGACCGACCTGCACCAGTCGGTTGCCTCCGGCTTGCAGGACATGGCATTGGTCTACGAGCCGATCGTGGACATGCGGACGCGCGCGATCGTTGGGGTCCGCCCGCGCTTGTGCTGGCACCATGCGCGGCGCGGAGTGCTGTCGCATGAGGACTTCCTTCCGCTCGCCGAACAAGGAGGCCTGGGGGAGAAACTCAGCGTGTGGACGCTGTCGACCGCTGTTGCCGACGCCCGCGTCTGGCGGGAGAGGATGGGCGCCGACTCCCCGGCGGTTTGGGCGGCAACGTCGACTCGCCACCTCGTGCACGCCGGCCTCATAAACGAGATCAGCCAAGCCCTCGACACTGGGCCGCTTTCGCCAAAAGACCTCATACTCGAAATCCGCGAGTCCGAGCTTGGGCGTTCTTCGGAGGCGTCTCGCGCCATGCTGGCCGAGATGCACTCGCGGGGCGTGCGTATCGCCATCGCGGAGTTCGGCACCGGCGGCCTAGGCCTGCAGGCACTGGAGAGCGTGCCAAGCGACATCCTGGTCATCGGCTCTTCGCTGGTGGACCGGATCGACCGCGGGGCGGAAGCCTCTGCGCTCCCACGAGGCATCATCAAACTCGCAGCCACCCTCGGGGCCATCGTTGTTGCAGACGGCGTCGCGCGCGAGGAGCAGCGGAACAACCTCGTCGCCCTCGGCTGCCTGCTCGGGCAAGGACGCTTGTTCCCGTCCGCCGTCGATGCCGATGCCATCGCAGCAATGATCGGCGGATCGATCGAGTCGAACATGGCCGGCTGAACTGTGGCAAAGCTCTCCGGAGCCTGGCATGATCGCGCGAGAACCCGTGGACCCCGTGACCGGTGAACACCGCGAGGGCCGCGAGGAAGGAGACGTTGCGATGCCCGTTTCGATCCACGACCTCGCCGCACGCAAAGCTCGCGGTGAGAAGTTCGTGATGCTGACCGCCTACGACTTCCCCACCGCACAGATCCTCGACGAAGCCGGCATTCCCGTGCTGCTTGTCGGCGACTCGCTGGCACAAGTGGTGCTTGGCTACGACACGACGATCCCTGTGACCATGGACGAGATGCTGCACCACACGCGCGCCGTCGCGCGCGGCGCGCGCAATGCCCTCGTCGTCGGAGACATGCCCTTCGGCAGTTACCAGTCCTCGCGCGAGGACGGGATGCGCAACGCGATGCGGTTCCTGAAGGAAGGTTGCGCCCACGCGGTCAAACTCGAAGGCCCACAAATCGACCTGGTGTCGTCGCTGTCGGCGTCGGGCGTTCCCGTGATGGGACACCTCGGCCTCACGCCGCAGTCGGTGCACTCCTTCGGCGGATACAAGGTGCAAGGGCGCACCGAAGAACAGCAGGAGTCGATCCTCGCCTGGAGCAAGGAACTGGCCGACGCGGGAGCGTTCGCGCTCGTGTTGGAGTGCGTGCCGGCCGACCTCGCCGCGCGCATCACCCAGGCTCTGTCGATCCCGACGATCGGCATCGGGGCAGGACCCGCGTGCGACGCGCAAGTGCTGGTCGTCAACGACTTGCTCGGAATCACGGCGGGCGAGGGTCCGAAGTTCGTCAAGCGTTACGCGGATCTGCGGACCGCGATCAGCGACGCGGCGCGGCGCTACGCCGATGAGGTTACCGCCGGCGAGTACCCCGGCCCCGAGCACTCCTACCGCTAGTCCGGACTCTGCTCACCAGTTTCACGCAACGGCGTGTACCCGCCCTCTTCGTGGCGCGCGAGCACGAACAGCAAGTCGGCCAGACGATTGAGGTAACGCACGACTTCGTCGTCGCTGAGTTCCCCGGCTCGCTGAAGTGCGACGCATCGCCGCTCACACCGACGAATGACCGCGCGCGCAACGTCGAGCGCTGCGCTCGCCGTCGTCTCGCCGGGCACGACGAACTCCTTCGGCATCTGCGTGCGGCGCGAGTAATCGTCGATCAACTCCTCGAGCGCGTCGACCATCCCCGCGGTGACCTTCGTCCCCTTGACCGGCGAAAGTTTCGACCAATTCTCGCGTGCGGTCGCAAGTTCAGCGCCGACAACGAACAGTTCGCGCTGCAATCCAAGGATCGTCTCGCGCAGTCCGGCGTCGCGCGTGGTGGCGCGCGCAACTCCGAGCACCGCGACCGCCTCGTCCGAGGCGCCGTAGGCCTCGACGCGCAAGTCACATTTGTCCAGACGCCCGCCGTAGAGCAAGCCCGTCGTGCCGTCGTCTCCGGTCTTCGTGTAGATGCGCACGGGCGAGAGTCTAAACGGCTGCGCCCGGCGCGCGCGAGGACGGGCACTTCGCGTTGACCACGCAGTCCTCGCATCGCGGTGCGCGAGCACCGCACACGGCACGGCCGTGCTCGATCAGCACATGGGTGACGTCGGCCCAACGCGCGCGCGGAAACATCGCCATCAGGTCCCGCTCGACCTTCACCGGGTCGTCCGCGTCGCTGAGCGCCAACCGCCACGACAACCGATGCACGTGCGTGTCGACCGCGATCCCGTCGTTGATCCCGAACGCGTTCGAAAGCACCACGTTCGCAGTCTTGCGCGCCACGCCCGGCAACCGCGTCAACTCCGCCATCGTGCGCGGGACCTCGCCGTCGAACTCATCGAGCAATCCACGGCACAGGCCGCGAATCGACTTCGCTTTCTGATTGAAGAACCCCGACCGGTGGATGTCCTGCTCCAACTCCCCCGGCGCCGAAGCCAGGAACGCGCGAGGGCCGGAGTACTTCGCGAACAGGCCCGGCGTGATCTCGTTGACCGTGCGATCGGTGGACTGCGCGCTCAGCACCGTCGCCACGAGCAACTCGAAGGGGCTGCGGTGCACCAGAGCCGTCTTGGCGCCGGGGTACTCCTTTCGCAACAGCCGAAGGACGGCGCGCGCGCGCTTGGTCCGCTCGGGGTCGGTCTCCCGGCCGGCCCACGGCGCGCGCGCCTCCTTCTTCGGCTGAACCACTTCCTGAAGTTACGACGCAGCGAGCACCGAGGCGATCCGCTCGCGCCACACCCCGGCATCACCGAGGTACAACTCGTCGAACTTCGCCCGCCGGTAGTACAGATGCAGATCGTGTTCCCAGGTGAATCCGATCCCACCGTGTACCTGGATCCCGTCGGCGGTGGCGATGCGCGCGGCGTCTGCCGCCGCCGCCTTCGCCGTCGCCGCGGCGATGCGCGCGTCCGGTGTTCCCTCTTCAGCCGCCCAGGCCGCGTAGTAAACGTGGCTGCGCGCGGTTTCGTTCCAGAGCAGGACATCCGACAACGTGTGACTGATGGCCTGATACGCACCGATCGGACGACCGAACTGCTCCCGCTCGCGGGTGTAGGCGACCGACATCTCGAGCGCGACGGTGGCCACGCCGACAGCCTCGGCGCCCAGAAGCACTGCCGCGCGCTCGATTCCGCGGGCAAGCACCTCGTCCGCAGATCCCAGAACGGCGTCGGCCTGCACCGAGACGCCGGTGAAGTCCACGTCGGCCAAACGCCGGCCTCCATCAAGCGACGCCTCGGGACGAGGTGCCGCAGGAAGCGCCGACGCGGGAACCACGAACAGCATGAGTTCGCCGCTCGCGGTGCGCGCGGAGGTCACGATCCGGTCGGCCAGGTGCGCCTCCGGAACCAGAGAAGCCCGCCCCGACAACGTCCACGACCCGTTCGCAGCCGGAGCCGCCTCGACCGTTGTGTCGCGCACGTCGAAGGCTGCGCCCCCGAACGCCAGCGTCGCGCGGATCTCGCCGGCGGCCACACCGGCGAGGAACGCGCTGCGCGCGTCCGACGGCTCGGCCTGCTCAACGACCTGAGCCGCGAGGCCGACGGTCGAGAAGAACGGCACGGCCGCCACTGCGCGCCCCAACTCCTCATGCAAGATGCAAAGCTCGATCATCCCCAAACCGAGACCACCGTGTTCCTCGGCGATCCCGACGCCCGTCCATCCCAGCTCGCCGACGATCTTCCAAAGCGCGGTGTCGCACCCGTCCGTCGACGCCATCGCCGCACGGTACGCGGCGGGACCGGACTTGTCGGTGAGCACCTCGCGCACAGAAGCGCGCAGCGTTTCCTGGTCACTCGTAAAGCTAAAGTCCATCGTCGTCCCTCCTACCGCAACCGTGGAAGACCGAGCACGCGCTCGGCGATGATGTTCCGAAGAATCTCGCTGGTGCCGGCCTCGATCGTGTGTCCGCGCCCGCGAAGGTGAGCGAATTGCCAGCGGGCGACCGCAGGATCGCTATCGGACTCCGTCAACAGACCCGAAGGCCCAAGCAACTCGATCACGAGATCGTTCAAACGCTGGACCGACTCGGACCACAGCAACTTACCGAGCGAACCCTCTGGCCCGGGGATCCCGGTGCGCATGATGGTGCTGAGGCCGCGGTAGTTGGTCAGACGCATCGCTTCGATCTCGACGTGCGCCTGCGCCAAGCGCTGACGCACGACCGGGTCCTCGATGGCGGGACGCCCGTTGCGGATGGTGCGCTTCGCGAGCGCAATCGCCTCATCGAGCGCGATGCGCGCCTGCACGGAGAGCGCGAACCCAAGAGTTCCGCGCTCGTGCATCAAGGTGGTCATGGCGATGTTCCACCCGTCGCCCGGACGGCCAAGGAGGTTCTCCTTGGGAACGCGAACGTCCGTCATGAACAACTCGTTGAACTCAGCCTGTCCGCTGATCTGGACCAAGGGGCGCACCTCCACGCCCGGAGAACTCATGTCCACCAGGAAGTACGAGATTCCCTTGTGCTTGGGAGCCGACGGGTCGGTGCGCGCGAGGAAGATGCACCACTGCGCGATGTGCGCGAGCGTCGTCCAGACCTTCTGGCCGTTGATGATGTAGTGCTCGCCGTCCTCAACGGCGGTGGCGCGCAACGACCCGAGGTCGCTTCCCGCCTCCGGTTCGGAGAACCCCTGACACCAGATCTCCTCAGCCGACAAGATCTTGGGCAGGAAGCGAGCCTTCTGCTCGTCGGTGCCGTGCGCGATGATCGTCGGGCCGGCCATGCCGATCCCAATAACGTTGAGTGGCGAAGGGGCCTTCGTCCTGGCCATCTCCTGATAGAAGATCGCCTGCTCGATCAAGGAGGCTCCCCTGCCCCCGAACTGCTTCGGCCACGACACGCCGGCCCAGCCACCTTGGTGGAGCTTGGCTTGCCACGCGCGAAGCTCGTCGACTCGCGTCTCGTCGGTCCCAGCGTGCCCCTGAGCCAGTTCCCCGGTCAGGTTGGCCTCGAGCCAGTCCCGAATCTCCTTGCGAAACGCGGCTTCATCTGGTGTGTCCCGGAAATCCATGGACTCTCCCCCATCCGTGAAAAAGACACGTGAAGGCCCGAGTGTACCGGTGGGCTGACGGAAGCAACCAATTCGGGCCGGACGCCCAAACCTGCCCCGAACCGACGAAGCAGTGCACCTTATATCGGCCGAAAGGGACGAAGCGGAACGGGATACACCGTACGTAGCGTGTAAAACAGCAGGAAGACCGCAACATGGGTCGAACTTGATCAGCAACACCCAAACTAAACCATCCCGCAGATCGGGACGGCGGCCGTCCGGCGGCCCCGCCCGTATGAAAGGAGCGGCCAGGATGAACTGGCGGAAGGCAGGCTGGAAAGCCCTCCTTGTCTCCATGATCGCAACCTTCGTTCCGGGGGCGGCACACGCCGACGACCCCTCGTTCACCGTCCTCAACGTCTTCGGAGACGCTCGCCAGAACGCCTCGAACACGCCTTGGGACGACACGAAGGTTCTCTTCGCCAACTCCGACGCATTGGGGCGCGGCGAGAAGGGCTTTATCTACGTCCGCGGCAACGTCAAGGGACTTGCCGATTCCGACGGAATGCTTAGAGGCTACGTCGAAGTAGTTGTCACCGACGACACCGGCACAGCCCTGTCGAAGACCGCCACGGTCTACCCCGTCGACGAGCCTGGCTCCGGCCCCAAGGCCGGGGACTTCAACGCTGAGATCCAGGTCACCCAGTTGGGGCGCCACCTGGTCGACCTCGACCAGGACTGGAAGCCGCTCGTGGCCCCGGATGCCTTCCCCGCCGACGACGCCGGCAAACTCACCTACTTGAGCAAACTGGGCGCCTCGCCACTGACCGTGGCGACGACCGCGCGCGTCAACGGCAAGGCGATCACGCAAAGCCAGACCATCACCAAGTACGCCGGAACGCCGCGCGACACAGTTTCCCCGGCGTTGAGCAGTCAGAAGTGGCCGCCGGGGCAGTGGTGCCACAACCCGGAGTTGTTCCAAGGCGAGATCGGAGGGCAAGGCGGGTCGTTGGGCTGCGGCACGCCCCGTTCGCTTCACCGCCAGCAGTATCCGGATCCCGTCAACGCCTGCCCCGACGACAACGACATGTCGATCCTCGTCGGTCCGGCAAGAATGACCACGTGCTCGATCCAGGTGTACGGAGCCACCAGTGAAGCCCAGGTTAGCGGCCGAATCGAGGATATGGTCGCGTCTTCGGGGGGGATCGCGTCGGAGATTGCGGGCGCGCGCCTTCAGATCTTCCTGGGCGAAACGCCGATGACGCTCCGCAACGGGCAAACGTCGATGGAAATCCTGGGACCACGTTCGGGGCCGCGCGCCTCATGGGGCACCACGCTTCGAATCGACGACTTCGAGCCGAACACTCCGGGCGAGTCCTACAGAATCGTGGTCACCGTGACCGACGCATGGGCCCGCCCGGTTATCACCGAATCCACAACGTGGGTTCTGCCCTTCTGACGGCCATGAGAACCGGAGGAACACCAATGACACCCTCGAGAAAACGACTGCGGTTGGCCGCGGCTGTTCTCGGCGCCGCGATTGCTCTCCCCAACCTGGCCGTCGGCAGCTACAGCGAGTCGATGAACGTTTCCATGTCGGTCGGCACCGAGTATCCGTACGCCGGAGTTCCTTCCAGCGTCACATTCCGCACGGGTCAGGCGGATAAAGCCAAGCCTGCGATGAAGGCCGACTACTACCTTCCCAAAGGCTGGGGTTTCACGTTCGCTGCGCTGAAGCCGGCGGAGACGTCGTCGGGCGCCCCGGCTGCATCCTGCACGGATATCTACACCGTCAGCAGCCCGCCCTCGATAATCAGTGCAGGCACCCCCAGCTCGGTCACGAACGCTGAAGGCCTCGGCGGGGGTGTCGGGATGAAGGTCCGGGTGGGATCCTCCTCCTACGAATACGGGTATCGAAACCCGTCCGGCAGCGACAAGCGCAATCCCAGCGTAGCGTTCCTGAAGTGGGACGCGCCTGCGCAGACGGCAACGCTGTGTATGTATCTGCGCAACAACGACATTGACGCTGGCTCCCACGAGTTCTTGCTCCCATTCACAGTAACGAAGCTCCCCGACTCCGACGCCGAGTTTGACTGGCGGGTCTCATTGGACTTCGCGCCGGTGTACAAGAACACGTATTTGAGCGAGCAAGAGGCGAGCATCCTGACGCACAACCTCACGCTGCCGTCGCAAACCTCCGGGAACTGGAACATCAACGCGACGACCGGCAAGAAGGCGCCCGAGTACTTCAGCCGCACACCGGCCACTCCGGGCGCCTACAAGGTGCGAGGCGTCTTCTCGGGATGCGAAGAGAGCATCGACGCGGGAGCGACGACGGGCTGCAAGAGCGACAAGTTCGTCTCCAACACCCTCGAGCACAAGCTCACAGTGACCGCTCCCCCGGGCAAGGACACCTTCGACTTCGGACGACTGAGCGGTCCGTCGACGCCGGAGTTGTGCGGAGGTTCGGCGTGCTCGTTCGGTCTGGTTCGCGGCGCCGACGGCATCAAGTTCGACTGGAGTCGCCCGGCGATCGTAAGCGCGAACAACACAGTCAAGGGATACGTCCTGATCGTGGCCGAACCCGGGAATCAGGACAGCCGCCACTTCGAGTACTTGGTGACACAGAAGTACATGGTGGACGAGGCCAACAACCCCATCCTGGTCAACGGGGAGAAGGTCCCGAACCCGGACTTCGACTCCAGGGTGCCCTGCGGCCCCGACGGCACGGCACCAACATGTTCGGTCCAGCTCAACTTCCCACTGTCCAACTCCGCCGGCGGCATCACAAACGACACCGACGCGAAGTACGACGTGGCGCTGGTGACCGTGTACGCCAACGGGGTTCGCACCGACGGGAAGTGCGACAAGGACTCAGGCGGTGTCGTGCGCCCCGAGGGCGCGACCTGTGACCCTTCCGCCCCCACGGCGAAGCTCGTCGCTCCCGGGATGAGCTACTGGCAGGTCATGGTCACGCACAAGGAATGGCCGGTGTCGTTCGTCGAGTACCAGGACTTCCGCGGCAACGGCGGCGGTGCCGCCTTCACCGGACCGGCATTCATGCTGTTCGTCGACTTCGACACCAAGCAGGGTGAGTTCGTGCGGTGGAATCCCGCGGTTGGGGCCAAGGCCGACGTTTTCGCAGGGGCGAGCACCGCCACCGCCGGGGCCCTCGACTCGGGAGTTGTCTCCTTCGGGAACTTCAGCCCGGTCGGCGGCGCGCGCACGTTCCGCTTTGACGGCATGGTCTTGCTGTGTCCATCGGCGACGTACGGAGTCACCGACGCGTGTGGGACGTTCTCGCTGTTCGACCCGAAGAACCCGGGAATCGACGACGGCTGGACCGCGCAGCCGACTCTGGCGGCCGAGTATTTCGAGGGTCTCTGGATTCCCTGATCGACGGTCTTGCGCAAAACGGGGGGCTTCGGCCCCCCGTTTTGCGTGCGTCCTCGCGAAGCATCCCCAAAACGAGATTACGGGCATTCCGGGAGAAACGGCATCCGGGTAGGAAAAGCGCCCAACGCGGGGAATACGATGAGTGGGGATGTTGGGCAACCGCGGAAGAAACAGCGATACGGAACCTTGCGACCTTTTGGGACATCTGGTTCCGAAAGGTCGCCTGTTGCCGCGCGACGTCGAAGAAGCACTCGTCGAGGTAATGCTCGGCCGCCGATTCCTCGCCGGCCTCGGAGTCCCTTCGGTCCCCACCCGGTATGTCGTGCACATGGAACCCTCCGACCGCGTCTGGATGCCGGCCGGAGCCGAGGATCGCATGGCGCGCGCCCTCGTGCGCGCGGCCGAGACGGCCGGATTCCTCATCGTCGGCCTCCCCGTGGTTGAGTTCATAGCCGACCCTCGCATCGCTTCCGGACATCCGACTTACTGGGCAGGATTCGCCGAGGAGGACCTGCTCGTGCTCGCCGACCCCCACGCTGCGGTCGAGGTTTTCGCCGCGTCGATCTAGCGCGCCGCCGACACGGATCCATGCTCCTGCGCGCGATCAAGCGCCGCGCGCGATAGGTTTCCGCAAGCCATCCGCACAAACAAAGGTCAGGGCTCACGTTTGGAGACCGCCGACATCTCGAAGGAGATCGACCTGCTGGAGCGCTGCCGCGCCGGCGACCGCCGGGCGTTTAGGGCGCTGGCGACCTTCTGGGCTGAGCCGGCACTCCGGCTGGCCTTCTTGCTGTGCGCAGACCAAGCCCGCGCTGAGGCGGCGCTGCGCACATCGCTGCTGTCGGTATGGCGGGATCTCCCGAAGTTGCACTCGGAGTCGCCCTTTCGCCCGTGGCTGATGGGCATGGTGACGCGGGAGTCCGTGTCTGCCGAAGGCCCCTTCGCGCACCCCGCACTCGCAACCATGGACGCGTCGCTTCGCACCGAGGTCGTGCTGAATGCGTTCCTCGGTATCCCGGCACACGAGGTGGCCCTCGCCGTCGACAGGCCGCGTGCGGCGACGACCCTGCGTCTGCGCCGAGCCCTCCGCGAGATCGAGACTGCCGGACCGCCCCTTCGCGAAGCTCTCGCCGAGGCCGCGTGGGACGTCGACCTGTCACAAACGTTCCTGGACGATCACGTCCTTGGGTGGCTCGAGCGCGCGCCGAATCACGTCGTCCGCCGCTTGATCGCGGCCGACCCACACACCGCCTGGGCTGTGCTGTGCGATCCGACGGCGCTGCCCGGATGGATCGAGGCGACACACCTGCGCGCGCCGGTCACCGGAGCCTTGCGACCCGGCTCACGCGTTCGCGCGCGCGGACGCATCGCCGGAGCGCGGGCGAGCCGAGACGAGACCGTGATCACTCGAACCGAGCCGGAGGCACTTATCGCGTGGACTACGCGCGCGCGCCCGGCCGGCCTTTTTGGCGCAATCGAGTTCCGGTGGAGCATAGAGATCGCACGCGCGCAGGGCGGCACGGAAATCAGCCATCGTCTCGACGGCGTTGCGTTTCCTCCAGGCGTGGCGGGGAACCTGTTGCGGCGCGCATGGAAAAGGGCGGAGCCCTCGATGCCGACTGCGATGCACCGGGGCATCGAACGGTGCGCCGCCCTGATTGAAACAAGGTCGGTCCCGTAAGATCGGCGCAGCGACGCCTCGGCGAGAGAGGATGAGGACATGGAGTTGCACGGCATGTCGGCGATCCAGACCGCGGAGGCGGTCGCGCGCGGCGAGTTGTCGCCGGTAGCGGCGGTCGAAGGTGCGCTCACGCGTATCGACGAACGCAACCCGGCAGTCAACGCGATCGCGTGGCTTCGGGACGAACTCGCCTTAGAAGACGCGCGCGCGGCCGAGAAGCGTCTCGCCTCCGGCGCTTCGCCGCGACCACTGGAAGGTGTCCCGTTCACCGCCAAAGACCTTTGCGCTATCGCCGATGGACCGAGCAACCAAGGCTCGCGCGCGTTCGCAGGCGCGCGCCCCGGAGTCGACGCCCACGTCGTGCGACGCCTGAAGGACGCAGGAGCAATCCTTGTCGCGACCACCACGTCCTCGGAGTTCGGGAACCGCCCGACAACCGAGAGCGATCTGTTCGGCGCGACGCGCAACCCGTGGAACACCGAACGGACCTCCGGGGGATCCAGCGGCGGCGCCGGAGTCTCGGCGGCACTGGGTTTCACTCCACTCAACCAAGCCTCCGACGGAGGCGGCAGCATCCGCATTCCGTCCTTCTGCTGTGGCGTCTACGGCATCAAGCCGGCGCGCGCGCGCATCTCGATGGGCCCGCTGCTCTCCGAGGAGTGGGGAGGCCTGGACGTCTACGGCCCGATCACGCGCACAGTCGCGGACGCGGCGGCGTTTCTCGACGCGACGGCGGGACCCGCTACCGGCGACCCCTACTGGGCGCCGCCGCCCGAGCAATCTTTCCTTTCGGCCACCCGGGAAGAACCGCGGCTGCGTGTCGCGGTGGCCTACGCGCGCAACGGATTACCGATGGACGCGGCGTGCGAGAACGCGGTGCGCGAAACAGCAGAGCTGCTCGCAGCGATGGGCCACCAAGTGACCGAAGCGCAACCCGACCTGCTGCCGCTGGAAGAGCCGTTCGTCGTCGTCACGACTATCGGCATCGGCGGGATGGAACTCACTACCGAGCAACTCGAGTTGCTGGAGGACCGCACTCGGTTGATCTTCGACGTCGCCCCCTACGTCTCGGCGGTGGACTACGCGCGCGCTCTGCGTCGCATGCACGCTCATTCGCGCCGCGTGTTGGCGTTCTGGGAAGACTTCGACGTGCTGATCACTCCAACGCTGTCGCGCCCGGCTCCGCCGATCGGCGAGATCGCCGCAGACATGACCAAAGCTTGGGAGGACTACCGCGAGTGGCTCTGCTGGACCTGGCCGTTCAACGTCACCGGACAGCCGGCGGCGAACGTTCCGGCGGGCTTCTCCCCCGGCGGCATGCCGGTCGGCGTACAGATCGTGGGCCGGGCGGCCGACGAGCGAACGGTCCTTGCGGTGTCCGCACAACTGGAGCGCGCGCGGCCGTGGGCCGACCGGCGCCCACCGGCGTGGTAACCGCTATGCCGGTGATCGAGGCCGAACACCTTCGCAAGACCTACCGCTCGGTACGGCGAGGTCACACGCTCGCCGTCGATGACCTCAGCTTCTCGGTGCCGCGCGGTGGGGTCTTCGGATTCCTCGGACCCAACGGATCGGGCAAGACGACGACGATTCGTTGCCTCCTTGGAATGGTCGCCCCCACAGAGGGCCGCACGAGACTGCTCGGCGCCGGGCCTGGAGACTTACATACGGTCGCACCCCGTGTCGGATCGATCGTCGAAGCACCGGCCGCTTTTCCGACGTTTTCGGGCCGGCGGAATCTTCGTCTGCTGGCGCGCGCCTTCGCGATCCCCGACACGCGCGTTGACGCGATGCTCGATCGCGTCGGTCTGGCGGCGCGCGCCGACGATCCGGTAAAGACCTACTCGCTCGGCATGCGCCAACGGCTCGGTATCGCCGCGGCGCTGCTGAAGGATCCCGAGGTGCTCATCCTGGACGAGCCGGCGAACGGGTTGGACCCGGCCGGGATCAAGGAAGTTCGAGATCTCATCCGATCGCTGGGCAACGAAGGTCGCACCGTATTCCTGTCGAGTCATCAACTCGGCGAAGTGCAGCAGGTGTGCGACCAGGTCGCCATCTTGTCCCACGGCCGCTGCATCGCCACCGGGACCGTGCACGAGGTCCTGGCGCGCGGCGAAAGCGCAGTTGTGGTTCGCGTCGAAGATCCCGCGTCGGGCATGCGGGTTCTGCGCGACGCCGGGTTCGACGCGCGCACCGAGCCCGACGGTGGAATCCGGGTAGAGATCGCGCCCGAGCGCGCGGCCGATATCACGCGCGCGCTGGCCGCGCGCGACATGTTCGTCTCTGAACTCCGGCCGATCGAGGCGAGCCTGGAAAGCGTTTTCCTCGATCTGACCAAGGACGCCGATCCGGCGACACTGACCTGTCCGGCATGTGGATCGGAAACCATTGCCGGGAAGTTCTGCACGGTGTGCGGCGTACCTGCCGGGGGTGGCGCATGAGGGCTCTGCTCGCGGTCGAACTGCGACGCAACTTCGCGCGGCGCACTCTGATGGCTCTTTCGGCACTGGTGTTCCTCGCCGTCACTATGGCCGGACTCACCGTGTACCTAACGCACGGCAATACAACTCCTGCACAAAATAGGGCACTCTTCGCGCGTGGTTTCCTCGTCCAGCAATGCGTACGCGGCGAGGTCGGCCCGGTGGAGCTGCCCCAGACCGACGCTCCTTCCGACCGACTGCCACTTGAGCCTCCGATTCCGGCCGCAAACTCTGCCGGCCGGCAGGAGTTCTGCATGTTCGACCCTCGGGCGGGAATCGGACCGGAGCTGGACTTCCCCAAACCCTACCGTTACAGCTCGCTCGATGAGGCATTCATGGGGATATCGATCCCGCTGCTGATGCTCGCGTGGATCCTCGCGGCTTCCTTCGCCGGAGCAGAGTGGCGCGCGGGAACGATGGCCACGCTGCTGACGTGGGAGCCCCGCCGCCTCCGAGTGTTCACGACCAAGGCGCTCGCGGCGATAGTGGTCGGCGTCGTCGTATACGTCGCGGCGCAAGTGCTCTTGGCGTTCGCCCTGCTTCCGGCAGGACTTGCGCGCGGGACCATGTCCGGCGTCGATCCGGACTGGGTTTGGTCGCTGGCCGGCGTGCTCGCCCGGGGGACCCTTCTGGCCGCCGTCGGGGCCGGCATTGGGTTCGCCATTGGAATGATCGGACGGAACACCGCGGCGGCGCTCGGGATCGGATTCGTCTACCTATCGCTCATCGACGGCGGCTTCCTCGGCGCGATCATCCCGCGCTTGCGGCCGTGGCTGTTCGTCGGGAACTCCATCGTGTGGGTCGGCGGGAAGACCGAACTCGGGATCATCGAAGGCAGAACACCGGCGCAAGCGGCGCTGATCGTGGCGACGTACGGCCTCGTTTCTCTGGTGATCGCGGCGGCGGTCTTTCAACGCCGCGACGTCACTTAAGCGCGCGCTTGGGTGGCTCCGGGACGAGCGTGTAGGCTGCCCCGATTATGGCGCTGAAAATCGGAATTGAGATTCCCTACACGGAGATGCACGATCGCCAGGGCATGATCGCGCTTGCCCGCGAAGCCGAGGATTTGGGCTACGACTGCATCTGGTGCTCCGAGGTCTACACCTACGACGTCTTCACCACGCTGACGCAGATCGCATGCGCGACCTCGACCATCAAGGTTGGGACAAACATCGCGCAGATCTACGCGCGCACGCCGGCGCTGCTGGCAACGACGGCCGCCTCGCTCGACCAGCTTTCCGGGGGACGAATGATCTTGGGTGTCGGCGCAAGCGGACCACAGGTGATCGAAGGATGGCACGGTGTCACCTACGACCGGCCGGTGCAGCGCACGCGCGAGATCATCGAGATCTGTCGCAAGATCTGGTCGGGCGAAAAGGTCTACCACGAAGGCAAAGTCTTCACGCTTACCAAGGGCCTCAAGATGCTCAACCCCGTGGTGCGGGCGGACCTGCCGGTCTTCGTCGCCGCACTCGGGCCGAAAAACGTCGAGATGACGGCCGAGGTCGCCGACGGCTGGCTGCCGTTCCCATTCTCGACCGAGCATGCCGATGAGGTGTTTGGGGAGTCGCTCGCCGCCGGCGCTGCCGCGCGCGACGCGTCGCTCGGGCCGCTGCGCGTGGCGCCCTTCGCACCGGTCTTCGTCGGCGACCGGGCCACGGGCCTGGACGCCGCGCGCCTGATCATCGGCTTCTACATCGGCGGAATGGGATCGCGCGACAAGAACTTCTACAACCAGTTGGTGCAACGCTACGGCTTCGTCGAGGAAGCGCTGCGAGTGCAGGAGTTGTTCCTCGGCGGCGACAAGGCAGGCGCCATCGCGGCTACGCCCGACGCGCTGGTCGACCAAGTCTCGATCATCGGCGACGAGGGCCGCGTGCGCGAGCGACTGGCCGCCTTCGCCGAAGCCGGCGCTACCGAACTCGTCGTGTCGTTCCTGTCGGCCGGGCACGACACGCGCAGCGAGATGATGCGCGCGCTGGCGCGCGCCAACGCATAGCGGCTGCGCCGACTTCTAGCGGCTGGGGGCCGGGGAGGCACAGGGTCCGACCCACACTGTTGCCGTGCGGACTTTCTTCGCCGGACTTGCCTTTGGACTCGCGGTGGCCGATGTCGCACCGCTTTGGCCCTCGATGAACGTCATCTGGCCGCACTTCGGCTTGGTCAAAGACAGGACCCGCGTCGTCTGCAGCGCCGGCGAGGACGTGACGCTCCAGCCCGCCTTACGAAGCGCCGCAACAAATCTCGAGTACATCTTGCTGAGCGTCAACGAACTCGACGAGAACGTCATCACGCAAGTCGGCGAACCCTTGATGTCGTAACCGCTGGTGGCGGTCACGCCCGCCGGGACGGGGAATCTCATGTCCTTGCCGCACTTGGGCATCCCGGTAACCTGCCGCACGTTGGGGTTCACGGCTCCCGCCTGCGACTGCGGCTGACCGGGGAATGCCGAATTCGTAAAGCCGAAGATGAGCCCGACCGCCAGTGCAACCCCGAGAATCGCCACACCGATCTTGCCTTCACGATCACGGAACCAGCCCGGACGGATCATTATCGGCGCGTTCGTCGACAAACGGCCTGCGACCAGCGCAAGCCCCACCGCGACGAACAACGCAATCGTCTGTCCCCGAGTCACACCGAGCGTGAAGCCCGTCGCCCCAGCCTTGACGCGCATGAATCGCTTGATGAACAGCCCCACAATCGACACCCATGCGACGGCTTCGACCACGAGTCCGGACTCGACCGGAAAGCGGACGGGGGCATTCAACCGGCGCAGCGCAATGACTCCGACTGCGGCAAGAGCGAGGAAGAACACGACCGGTCCCCAGGTTCCCGACGCCCAGCCGCTAACGCTGAGCGAGCCGGCCGAGTACCAAGGCACCAGGACCAAGATCGCCAGAACTCCCGCGAGCGCCGCCGCCGCCGGCTCCTCCCAGGTGCGGGGCGGGGCCCCATCCAAAGCCGAAGGCGCGTCCGGGGCCGGGGTGGAATCGTCTGGGACGTCGGACGAGTCCTGAGGTTCCGCAACGGGCAGGCGGTACACGTACGGCGTCGCGATGCTCTCGCGCGCGCCCGGTGCGACCGCGACCGGACGAGTAGAAGAGACGCTGGCCGCCCCAACTGCCGGCGCGCGCGACTCCCGCGCTGCAGGTTTCTCCGCGGCGGGTTTCTCCGCGGCGGGTTTCTCCACCACGGCGGCCGGCTTCCTCGGAGCCGGGGTGGACTTCTTCGCAGCCGCGGCCGGCTTCCCGACTGCGGCTGCAGATTTCTTCGGCACGGGCTTCTTCGCGGCGGCCGCAGGCTTCTTCGGCACGGGTTTCTTCGCGGCGGCTGCAGATTTCTTCGGCACGGGCTTCTTCGCGGCGGCCGCGGGCTTCTTCGGCGCGGGCTTCTTCGGCACGGGCTTCTTCGCGGCGGCGCGCGCGGGGACAGGCTTCAACGGCTTCTTGCGCTCAGGCATGGGACACAGGGTACCGCCCCGGCATGGATTTACGCCGCTCAGGTCCCATATTCGGCCCGCCCTTGCGGGCAGCGCGCCAGGAAGTCGCACGAGCGGCACGCACTCGACGGAGCCGGATCGAATCCGGCGGCGGCGATTTCGGCCAGCGCGCGCTCGACGTCGGCGCGGATCTCGACCGCAGGTCGAACGCGGACTTGGCGCTCCCCTTCCGTGAGCGATGCGAACGTCAAAGTGAGGTCCTCGGGCGCCTTACCCCAGATCTCTTGCGCGGCGAGCGCATACAACTCGAGTTGGCGGTCGGCGGCTTCGTCGCCCTCCGCAGGCAAGCGGCCGGTCTTGAAGTCGACGATCTCCCAGCCTCCCTCGGGGCGCGCGAAGATGGCGTCGATTCGTCCTTGCACGACGACGTCTCCAAAGACCAGTGCGATCTTCTGCTCGCTGTGGAGCGGCTTCATCGCCGCAAACCGCGTGCGCTCGTATACCGTCTTCAACTCGGCGATGCGCGCGCCGAACTCGGTCGGGTCTCGCTCTTCGAACTGCTCGACGTCCAGCAGCGGCATCTGTCCGTCGGCCCGGCGCTCGATCCAGGAGTGCACGAGCGTCCCGATGCGCGCGGCGACTCCGGGACGCCGCGGCAATGGCCGAACGTAGGACCAGTAGAAGCGCTTCGGGCACCCCGCGTACGTCACGAGCGACGATACGGGCAACGAGCGCGGCAGCACCGGACCCGGCGGCCCCGAGGGGACGAAGGCAAACAGCGATGAGTCCTGCGGCGCGACCGTGCGCGCGCGCGCCACCTCGGCGGCGAATCCGTCGGGGAACATTGCGTCGCGCACGCGACCCGCCGAAGGCGGCCAGTCCTGCGCGCGCGCGGCACGGCGCGCGACGAGCGGGTTCTCCTGCGGCGGCCGCACTTCGGTCATGACGTGAACCCCCGGAAACGCCCGGATTTCTTCCCAGTACTCACTCGGAGCCATCGGAGTCTTCAGCGCCTCGCCGAGACCGACCGGGTAGTACCAATGCGCCGACGAGCACACGAGCCTGCTGCGCGCGCGCGTCACCGCCACGTAAAGCAGCCGACGCTCTTCCTCCTCCGCGCGCGCAACCAGTTCAGTTTGGAACGCGGTCAGGTTTCCCTCGAAGTGCGGCAGAATCTCGGAGTCGCCGCGAAGTTCGAATGGGATGTTGCGGGCCGACGTCGCAGGGTTGGCCTGAATGCTGGTGTCGGGGAAGATCTTCGATCGAGCACCGGCCGCCATACCGGGAACAAACACGACGTCGAACTCCAAGCCCTTCGCCTGGTGGATCGTCATGAGCTTGACCGAGTCCTCGTCGGTCGGCTGCGACGCATCAAACTCCTCGTCCACCTCGGCAACGGCATCGAGCCACTCCACCAACGTCTCCAGAGTCGCCTCTCCGTCCACCGGTTCGAACGACGCCACTCGGTCGACGAAATGCGCGAGATTGCGCTTGGCCGCCGGCGCGGCCGGTGAGGACGATGCGTCGAGTTCAGCCACGATGCCTAAGGACTCGAGCGCGCGCGCGGCCAGGTCGGGCAGCGGCAAATGCGCGGCGGCACGCAACTCCGCAAGTTCGGCAACGAACTGCGAAATGCGGGCGCGTCCCTCTTCGGAAAGTCCCTCGACGTCGTCCACAGCGTCTAACGCCTCGGCGAGCGAGAACGCCACATCCCCAACCGAATCGACCTCCATGCGCGCGCGCAGATCTCCGTTCGCGGCGGCGGCGTGGCGCGCCAGCACTGCCAGGTCTCGGTGCCCGATCCGCCAGCGCGGTCCCCGCAACAGCCGCGCGAGCGCGACGTTGCGGGCCGAGTCGTGCAGTACCCGCAGCAACGCGACGAGGTCTACGACCTCCGGCGTCATCAGCAAGCCTCCGATGTCCACGACCTCCAGCGGAATCTCGGCCTCGCGGAACACCTCGACGAAGGAACCGAACAGCCGCTTCTTGCGACACAAGATCGCGATCTCACTCCATGGCGTTCCTGCGTCGTGCGCACGACGCGCCTCATCCGCAACGCGTTCCGCCTCGGATACCTGATCGGTGGCCGAGAAGATCGCCACTTCGCCCTCGCCGAGCGGCGGGTAGGGCTCCAGGACTTTGCCCGGCGGACGCCTCGCGGCGGGGATCCCGGCGATCAACACGTTCGCAAGATCCAGGATTCGCGCACCGGAGCGGAAGTTGACCGACAGAGGTCGGCTCGCGGCGGGTGATGCGGCATCGATCCGGAACTGATTCGGGAACGCCAACAAGTTGTGCAGGCTGGCCCCGCGCCAGGCATAGATGTTCTGATCCGGGTCGCCGACGGCCATGACCGGATACCCGTCGGGCATCAGCAGGCGCAGCATCTTTGCCTGCGCGACGTTGGTGTCTTGATACTCGTCGAGCAACGCAACGCTATAGCGCGCACGAAAGTCGGCGGCGACCGCCGGATCCGCGGCCAGTTGCGCGGCAAGACGGATCTGGTCGCCGAAGTCGACAAGGTTGCGCGCGCGCTTGACCTCGATGTAGTCGCGCACAACGGCGGCAAGTTCGATGCGCCGGCGGGCGGCGTCGATCACCTTCGCGGACATCCGCCCCTTGGACCCCGAAAGCCGCTCGAGGAGTCGGGTGTCGCAAGCCACGATCTCTTCAGGCTCGACCAAATGGTTGGAGCACTCGTCGGCCAGGGAGAGCACCCACTTCACGTGGTAGAGCGACCGCACTTCGAGCGCTTCGAAGGTTCTGCGCAGAAACAACTCCGACGCGATCTGCCAGGCTTGGGCCCCGGACAGCAACGTCGCTCCCGGCTCGACCCCGGCGCGCAAGCCGTAGTCGGCGATCATGCGTGCGGCGAACGAGTGGTAGGTCGAGATCGCGGGTTCCTCGCCGTCGGGCAGACCGAGCGGAGCAAGCGCGCGGCGGACCCTCTCGGTGAGTGTGTCGGCCGCCTTGTTCGTGAACGTCAGTCCAAGGATCTCGCCGGCCCTTGCGTGGCCTTCGGAAACCAGCCACACGATGCGCGCGGTCATGACCGCGGTCTTGCCCGAACCGGCGCCGGCCACGAGCACGCACGGCTCGAGCGGCGCGGAAATCGCCGCCCACTGCTGACGCGTGGGATCCCGGTCGCCGAGCGCCCCGCGCACCTGCGGCGACACGCCCGTCGCGAACAGATCCTGGGGACTCACAGCCTCACCTCGTCACCCTCGGGCCACACCGGACAGATCGACTTGAACTTGCAGTACGCGCAGTCCGCACCCGGCGCGGGAGAAAAGCGCTCTTCATGGATCCCGGCGACGAATGACTCCAGGCGCGCGCGCGCCGATTCCGCGTACCCCTCGATACGCCGAGGGTCCAGACCTCTGCGGATGAACCCGTCGCGGGTTTGAGCGCCCAAGTACGCGAGTTCCAGATACCGCGGCTCGCCAAGGCCGACCAACTCCTGTGCCGTCGTCAGCGCCAGGTAGTAAGTAGCGAGCTGAAGGTCCTCGCGGATCTCTTCCTGGGACTTGGCGTTGCGTCCGGTCTTGTAGTCGATCAAGCGCAACATCGAGTTACCGCAACGCACGACGCGGTCGATGCGTCCGCGCACGACGGCGCCGTTCACGGGAAACTCGAACCACACCTCGCTTGCGAGCGTTTCGAGTTCCCCATCGACCTCGAGCCAGCGACGGAGCATCTTCTCTGAGTCCTTGCGTCGCTGCCGCTCCATGGCGATCCCGTCGAAGATCGAAGGATCCCACACCTTGTCGAGAGCCTCGATCAGCGCCGCAGGAGTCATTGGAATCTCGCCGCGCGCGCACAGGTCCACGATGTCGTGCACCCAACTGCCGACCTGCATCTGATGACTCGACGCCGGATCCAGCCCAAGCTCGACCGAGTAGAGGTACTGCAGACCGCAGTTGTCGTACGCACTCAGCCGCGAGTAACTCGTTCGCAGTTCGCCCGGAACTAGGGGAACGCCGGGCCCCGACCATTCACGCTCATACCACCAGCGTTCGGGGCGGACGCCGGGAAGACGGGCCAAAACATCGAGCGCGGCGCGCCGGGCATCCGGCGGCACCGTCGCGTCCCGCATTGCGCGGCGCGCGTGCGCCTCGACTTCGTCGCGCGTCAAGGGCTCAGTCTGCGGCGGTCGTTCCCATTCAGCGCCGGTTGCGCGCACCAGCGGCGACGGAACCGAGGCCTCACGCCGGCTCGACTCGCGCGCGCCCGTCATCAACAACCTGCGGCGCGCGCGCGTGGTGGCGACCGTGAACAGCCTGCGCTCCTCCTGCATGCGCGCGGCGCGGCGCTGCTGAGGAGTCGCCGGCGCGAGCACGTCGCGCACGTCGAACAGCACGCGGCGTTCGTGCGGGTCGGGGAACTCTCCCTCAACGCAGCCGGCAACGATAACCGCCTCGAACTCCGTCCCTGCGGCATGGTGCGCCGTCATCACTCGAACGGCATCGGGACGTCGCACCTCGGGCATGCGCCACGGCTCGGGACCGAACTCAACTCCCTCCAAAGCGTCGAGGTAATCGTCGAAGCCCATCCCCGGCCGCCGATCGCTGAAACGCTCGATCGCCTCGGCGAACGCCGCGACGGCGTCGAGAGCGTCGTCGTCGCCCTGGGCGACCAAGTCGTCGAACAGCGGCAAGCGCTTCCACAAGAACCAGAAGACGCCGGCGGGTCGCGTCTCACGGCGCGCGCAGTCCGCGATCTCCTCCAAGAGACTCCCGACCTCGCGCAAGGCCGCCACCAGGCGTTCCGGGAGATCTTCGGGGGGCGCGGCGAGCAGTCCGTCCAGCGTCGTACGACGAAGTCGTGCCTCACGTCGCAGAGCACGGACCTCATGGGCATCCAGGCGGGCAACCGGCGAAGCGAGCACCCGAGCGAGTCGTTCCTCACGCTCCGCCGGACGCAAGGCCGCGCGCGCGAGATCCAGGACGGGAGCCAGAGCAGGTTCTCGAGCCAGCGGCCGGTCCTCGCTCACGGTGACCAAAGGAACTCCGGCGCGACGAAGGGAACGGCAGACCTCGCGGAACGCCGCGCCATAGCGCCGAACGACCACGGCAATCTCGCCGTAGCCGATGCCTTCGCGCACGTGCAGCCGCATACACTCCGAAGCCACGGCGGACGCTTCCTCAGACAGGTGGTCAAACAGCCACGCGTCGGTGCGCGAGGGCATGCGATGAAGCTCGGACAAGTGCGACTCGCCGACGGGCGCAAACCTCTTACGAAAGTCGTCAAGCGCGTGCGCGGACGAACCTCGGAACCCGAAGATGCGCGCGTCGGGGTCGGCCGCGACGACCACCGAGTCGGCGCCGATCGCCAGTTCTCGAAGCAATGACTCCTGCGCGGGGGTGACGTTCTGGTAGTCGTCCACGAGGATGTGGCGCGCTTGTGCGCGCACGGCCACCGCGATATCGGAGTTCTCGCGCAGCAGATGGACGGCGCGCGCGATCGCGTTGGCGTGGTCGACGAGGCTGTCCTGCGGAACGTCGATCCGTTCGAGATATCGTCGGAAGAACCGAGCCGCCTCGGCGAGGTCCGGGCGCCCGAGTTCGGTGGCGCGCCTCTCGATGTCCTCGGGCAACTCGAACGCGTCCTGCGCGCGCAAGACGAACTCGCGCAATTCCTCGACGAATCCCGTCAGCGCGGTGTGCGTGCGAAACTCCGCCCAGCGCTGCCGCTCCAAGGGGTCGGCAAGCATCTCGCGCACGAGGTTGAACTGCTCCGGACCGGTAAGCAGACTCGGTTCACGCCGGTAGCCCAGTCGCGGGTAATGGAAACGAAGAAGGCTCAGCGCAAAAGCGTGCCAGGTCGTGACCCGAACTTCCGACGTCGATCGACCCACGTCGCGAAGGATGTGGTCGCCGAGCGCGCGCGCGACGCGGCGGTCGGGCACCAGCATCAGGATGCCCTGCTCGCCTTCGCGCACCAGCGCGGCGAATCGATCCCGCAGCAGCCTCGTCTTTCCCGACCCCGGTGGGCCGACAACGAGGTGCGCCCCCCGAACACTATTCCCGAGCACTCAACAAACCCCTGTTATTGGACGCCGCGGAGCGTAACACGGGCGTACGACAGAAACCCCGGGGACACGACCGTCATCCGCCCTTCGCGACGATCGCGAGCAGGGCTTCACCGTAGCGCTGCATCTTCAGCGGGCCGACACCGGGGATCGCCCGAAGTTCGGCGCGCGACCCCGGGCGCGCGGCCGCGACCTCCGCGAGCGTCGAGTCGTGAAACACCACGTAGGCCGGCAGACCGGCTTCGGCCGCGACCCCGCGGCGCCATTCCCGCAACGCATCCAGCAAGGGCGATGAGGCGGCGGCCGGACGCCGTGCCGGGCGCGGCTCCGACGCAACCGCAGCGCGCTCGCGCCGCACCGGGGCGATCTCGTCCAGGAAGGGGCTTCTCTTGGGTTTGGTTCGCCGTTCGCCCTCGCGGGCGCGCGCAAAGCTGATCGACAGGTGACGCCGAGCACGCGTGATTCCGACGTAGAACAACCGCCGCTCCTCGGCGACATCCTCGTCGGAAGCCGACAGCGCGAACGGCAGCTCCTTGTCCTCCAGGCGCGGAAGGAACACCGCGTCGAACTCCAAACCCTTGGACCGGTGATACGTCATGAGCTGCACGCCGCGGCCCTGCTCTTCAGTGGCGAAACGCGCGCGTAGATCCGCAACGAACTCCTCCACCGTTTCGCCGGGGAACTCGCGCGCGAGCGCGACCAGGCGCGCGAGGTCGGCCTGGCGCGTGGCCTCGTCGCCTACCTCGTAGGCGCCTTGCGGATCAAAGCCGAGCGCTCCGGCAATCTGCTCGGCGGCCGCGGCAACCGATCCCTCGGCCGCGCGCGCGCGCGCCGCGAATGCGCGCGCCGCCGGGCGTTGCAGAAACGAACCGTCGCGAACCTGGTAAGGGATCTTCGCGCGCGCAAACGCTTCTTCGAAGTCCTCTGAGCGGCCGTTGATGCGAAACAGCACCGCCATCTGTTCCCACGGGGTGCCCTCGCCGTTCAATCGCTTGCACTCCCCCACGATCCAGCCCACTTCATCGCGACCGGCATCGAACCCGCGTACCACCGGACGAGGACCCGGCTCGCAAACGGCACGCAGCATCTTGCGGCTGCCGCGCAGACGCGGAACGAGCCTGTTGGCAACGTCCAGGATCTCGGGCGTGCTGCGGTAGTTATCGGTCAGCGTGACGACGGTTGCGTGGTCATAGCGCGACGTGAACCCGAGCAAGTACTTCGGAGTCGCTCCGGTGAACCCGAATATCGACTGGTAGTCGTCGCCGACGACACAGACATCGTCGCGCGCGCCCACCCACGTATCGAGCAGAGCTTGCTGCAACAAGTTCACGTCCTGGTACTCGTCAACCGTGAAGGCGGCGTAGCGCGACCGAACGAGGCCGAGCGCGTGCGCGTCCTCGGCGAGCACCGCGAGCGTGCGCTCGAGCAGGTCTTCGAAGTCGATCAAGCCGGCCTTGCGCTTGCGCTTTTCGTAGTCGACGTAGATTCGATGCATCAGTTCGGCCGGGACGGGTGTTTCGTGGTCGTCCAGCGCGCCGAGGTAATCGCGCGCGCCGATGCGTCGGTTCTTCGCCCACTCGATCTCCCCGGCGAGGTCGCGAAGCGCCGTGAACTTGTACGGCATCGGCAGCCGCTGAGCGAGCGCGTGCAAGATCTGGCCTTTGTGGGACACGATCTCGGGCTGCTCCGGGCTGAACCGGCGGAACTGCGCGAGCGCCTGGGCATGGAAGGTGTTGGCGCGCGTGCCGCGAACTCCGAGCGCGCCGAGACGCTCGCCCATCTCGCGCGCAGCCTTCACCGTGAACGTGACCGCCAGAATCTCCCCCGGCTCGAACTCTCCGGAGGCGACTTGCCAAGCGATTCGCCGCGTGATTGTCGTCGTCTTGCCTGTGCCGGCGCCCGCAAGGATCGCGACCGGACCGCGCGCGGCTTCGACCGCCTCGCGCTGGGCGTCGTTTAAGGATGCAAAGATCATGTCTTGAGTCACGGCCGCTCAGTGTACGGGCCGACGGTGACCAAAACAGACGCCGCCCCCGACCGGACTTATTCCAGCGCCGCGTAAACGCGGTCGGGGTAATTCGAGATCACGCCGTCGACACCCCAATCCAGCGCTTGCCCGATATCGGCGACGTCGTCGGGCGTCCACACGACGACCTTGGGACCAAGCGCGCGCATCGCAGTCACAGTCTCGGCCGACAGATCGACGGACCCGAAATCGGGAGCCGCCACCTCGTAGCCCCGCGCAACCGAAAACGCGGCGTTGACGAACGCAGGGAACCCGCCGCCGGGCGGAGCACCGGGAAGCTGCGACGTGGTCAGCATCACGGTGCCGACATCGGGCGCATGCGCTTCGATGTAGTCGAGCGAGGTCGGGAAGAAGGACTGCACGAGCAGATCCTCAGCCGGAAACCCGGTCTCATCGATCAGCGAGACGAGCGCGGAGGCCGCCTGCTCGCCGGACGGATCGAAGTTCGCCTCACCGGGGATGTTCTTCAGCTCGATCATGATCCGCCAGCCTTCGGCGCTCCCCTCGGTCAGGACGGCGCGCGCCGAAGGAACGGGCTCGAACTCCTGCCAGTCCGGCCACCCATTTCGTTGATCACATTCCTGCAACTGGGCCGAGGTCTTCTCCATCACCAACCCGGTGCAGTTCGTCGAGGTTCTGTCGAGGGTCGCGTCGTGGATGATCACAAGTTCGCCGTCGGAAGCGAGCTGCGTGTCCATCTCGAGCCAGACGCCGCGCGCGCCGAACGTCTCGTGAGCCCGACGAAACGCGCCGAACGTGTTCTCGGGGGCAAGGCCGGCACCGCCACGATGCGCGTAGACAACCGGGAGTGATTCGGCGCGCGCCGGAAGGCCTGCAAGCACACACCCCAGCGCGGCTACCACGACAAGCGTTCGCATTCTCATGCGGTGGTGATTCACCGCGCGCCGCGTAACTCCTGCTCCAGATTCAGGCGCGCACGCGCATCCGCTCGACGTACTGAGCGAAAGCAAGACCCGGTGCGGCTTCGGCAGCCAGGTCGCACAGGCGTCCCAGATCGGCCTCCGTGAGATCAGCGCCCCCGACCATGATGACGCCGATGCACGATCCACCGGCTTCCATCGGCGCGGCCATGAGCGTCTCGGTGCGAGCCCCACCGATGCCGGCAACGAGCCCCTGGGCCAGGTCCACCGGAGCTACGTACACGCCTGTTCGCCCAACGGCAACGTCCAGGAACAACGGTTGATCCGGGGGAACTCGAATGTCGGCCTCGACCTTAGACAAACCGTGAGGCGCAAGGACGCCGTAGGTTCCGTCGGAGCGGCGCGTGTACACGGCAGCCGTCTGCGGACCGAAAAGCTCGACAACCTCGCTCAAGAACGCATGAGCGACCGCGCGCGGTTCGGCAAGGACCGGCATCTCGCCGAGAAGCAGTTCCAGATCACGCCCGGCCCACACTGCGGCGTTCAAGCGAGTCAGGATCGACCCCTTCGATACGGGAGCCGGGGTGCGCTCCGGCTCGATGCGCCGACGAAGACGGCGGCGGGCGGCGGAACGCTCAGGGATGATCTCTTTGACCGGGCGCGGCGGGCGGGCGGTGTCCCGGACGATCCGCGGAGATTGCTTCGGCGGAACCGGAACGCGGCGTGGAGACGCCGGGGCGCGCGCCGGGATTGCGAGATCGAGTTCGGACAACAGGCTCCGCGCGTACTCGTCGGAAGAGACTGCCGGCTCCTGCTCCGCGGAAGGCGAAGGAGCGGGAACAGACGGTTCATCGGCAACGGCAATCGCCGCGAGTTCCGCGCGCGCCTCTTCGAGTGTTCGCTTTGCCGCTTCCTCGGCGGACGCTTCCTCGCGCTTCCGCTTTGCCGCTTCCTCGACGGACGCATCCTCGGCGGCCGGGCGCGCGCGCGCTTGCTCCTGCCGGCACTCCGGAGCCTCCGCTCCGACACGCGCGGGCTCTTCGTATGCGACGGGCTCTTCCTCTGCGGCGGGCTCTTCCTCTGCGACGGGCTCTTCGTCTGCGGCGGGCTCTTCCTCTGCGACGGGCTCTTCGTCTGCGACGGGCTCCTCCTCTGTAGCGGGCTCCTCCTCTGTAGCGGGCTCTTCCTGCGCGGTCGGGGTGGTGACCGCGCGCCCCTCCGCCGCGCGCTCGATGGCCTCTCCCACGTCGATGAGTGTGAATGGACGAACGACAACCCACACCGCATCCTCGGCGTCCTCGGCGATCTCATCCCCGACGACGACGCACGGAAGCCCGCATCCCGACTCGCGAATGACGCACACCGCTTCGAGTCCGCGCATAGTGGTGCCGAAGTCGACCAGGGCCACCACGGCGCCTGCATCTTCGTCGGCGGCCGTCGCCGGATCGGCGATCACATGCAGTTCCACTCCCGGCATCATCGACGCCAAGGCGACGTGCAGGGACGCATCTGCCGTGAACGCGAGGATCCGCATGCCCATCCCCTACCGCCCGAGAAAGCTGTGAGAGATCGTGATGATCGCCGGACCCAGGATCACGACGAACAGCGCGGGAAACACGCATGTAATCAAGGGGAAGACGATCTTCACGGGGATCTTCTGTGCCTTTTCCTCAGCGCGTTGCCTCCGGCGCAGCCGTAATTCCTGCGCCTGAACGTGCAGAACCTTGCCGATCGAGATCCCGAACACGTCGGCTTGCACCATCGCGAGCACGAAGGATTTCAATTCCGGCAGCGTGCTGCGATCGGCCAGATCCCGCAGCGCCTCGGAGCGCGCTTTGCCGATCTGCATCTCCTGCAGCATGCGATGAAGCTCCTCGCCCAGCGGACCGCCGCCTTGACGCGCGACGCGCGCGACCGCCGCGTCGAACCCAAGGCCGGCTTCCACAGTGATCGACAACAGGTCCAACGCGTCCGGCAGCGCGCGCCGGATCGCTCCCTGGCGGCGACGAGCCTTCGAACGCACGACCCACTCGGGAGCGTAGTAACCAAGCAGCGCGCCGACTGCCGCCAGGATTACACCTCGGACCGCGGGAAGCCCCGCCAACGGCACCAGCGCGACTGCGCCCACGACGCCGGTTGCAGCCCCGAGTACCTTGAACGCGAGCACGCGCTCGGCGTCCCATGTTCCCGGGCTCCCGGCGGACGCGAGTTCCTGCGTAAGTCGCTCCACAACGCTCGCGGGAGTGAACTTCCGTCCGATTGCGCCCAGCCGTTTCAGCAGTGGAGCAACCACGCGTTCGGCGAACGGACGAGCGAGTTCGCGGTGACGAACATCGCCGGCTCGCAACTCAACCGCCTTCAGCCGACGCATCATGCGGAAGGACTCGTGACGTTCGAGCACAAAGCCCTGAACGCTGGAGAACGCCAGCACCGCTGCACCGAAGAACAACATCACCGCAAGAACGCTCGTCTCCATCGTGCTACACCTCGATCCTGATGATCTTGCGCATCCACACGATGCCGAGCCCCAGCATCACCAGTGCGCCGCCGATCATCGCGCGCCCCATCGGTTCATCGGTCATCGTTGCGAGAAAGCTCGGATTGACCACCGCGATATACCCGGCGATCCCAAACGGAAGCGTGCCCAGGATGTACGCGGATAGCTTTCCTTCCGCCGAGAGCACGCTGATCTGGCGACGCACTCGCTCACGATCACGTAACGTCTCGGCGACGGTGCGCAGCAACACGGCGAGGTTTCCGCCCACCTGCCGCTGGATGTTGATCGCCAGCACGACCCAGCGGAAGTCCTCACTGCCGAGACGATCGGCCATCGTGTTCAGGGCGTCTTCGATCGGCATGCCCAGTCGGGTTTCCGTCAAGACCCTCGAGAACTCGGTCGAGGTCGGCTCCGGAGACTCTTTCACCAATGTGTCGATTGCCTGCATGAAGCCGTACCCAGCCTGTAGCGACCCGGCAAGCAGTTGCAGCGTGTCGGGAAGTTGCCCAAGTACCGCCGCCTGCCGGGAGGCAATACGACGCGTCAGGAGCATCTTCGGAATCCACGGACCAACGGCCGCGAGCAGAAGCCCCAGCCACCACCGACCGAATAGCCCGAACCCGAGGACCCCGCCCGCGACGGACGCCGCAGCCCTGATCGCGAGGAACTCCGAGGCGCGAAACGGCCATCCTGCGCGGTCGATCTGGGCCTGCACCTTCTCTTCGCGCCGCGACGACTTGGGCAGGCGCCGCAGCACCCCGGCCGCGGCACGCGCAAACGCCCCGGTTTCGCCCTTTCCATTTGCGCGCGCGGTCCGGCCGGCCGACCGGGTGTACACGCGCAGACCCCGAAGCAGAAATGCCTCGACCTCGGTCCGCCGAGGCCGAGCGAGCAGAAGTCCGAAGAACAAAAGCAACGCGACGAATGCGGCCCACATTCCGATCGTTCGCCCGGTCGACGAAGCAAGCGCCGGAATCAGTGGCGGTCCCGGAATCGCGTATGCGCGCGGCCCGGGCGCGCGCCCGGCGGTTCGCGGGTTCAGCGCGGTCATGCGATCCGAGGCGCGCGCGCCGTCCATCGCCACCGTCACCACGATTGCAAGGTCGGCCGGCCCTTCGACGCCGCCGTAGTTCAGCACGTACTGCGAAGCGATGTCACGTGCCGCATTGCGGAAGGCCGACGTTAGGCCTCCCGATTGCCCCACACGCACAGCGCGTCCGCCGGTACGTGACGCAAGCGAGCCCAGCGCCGCCGCGTCGAGATCGCCGCCTTCGAGTCCGATCGTCGTCACCGGTGCATGCGCGGTACGCGCCGCCGCAACCGCCGCCGCCAGATCGACGCGACTCGCGGTGTCCTTGCCGTCGCTGAAGACGACGATGTTTCGCTGGGCCTGGGTCCGCCCGAGCGTGGTTGCCGCCAGCTTCACGGCGTCGTACAGGGCCGTTCCCCCGGATGCCGACAGCGCCTCGACCGCGCGCGCTACGCGCGCGCGGTCGGTCGTGAACGGAACCGTCAGGCGCACGCCGGGTCCGAACGTCACCAGTCCGACACGCACATACGCCGGCAACCCTCCGACGAAAGCTTTCGCAGCGGACTTCGCATCGGCCAGCGGCCGGCCCGCAGTGCTCCCGCTGACGTCCATCGCCAGCGCAACCGCGACCGGCTGAGCCGCGGCGGCCATCGGCGTCACAGTCAGGTTCGGCACTGCGACACCCTGCTCCGTAACGGCGAAGTCGGATGCCGCCAAGTCCCGCGAAGCTCCGGCGACCGCAACCGTGAGGCGCACGTTGCCGCCCGGGTCGAGCACCGCTTCTCGGATACGGACGTCCACAGAGCCGACGGCGTGCGCGACCCCAATCATCCGAAGCAATGTCATCACGATAAGCATCGCCGCCGTTCGACGCGCCATACCGATCTGCGCCGGGCTCATCGGTCACTCCCTCGAACCAGATCTTCGGGTTCGAACAACTCCGGACCAAGTCGAATCCCGGCATCCTCGAGCCTGTTGATGAATCGCGGACGCAGGCCGAGCGACTTGATATGCCCGCGAGAGCGTCCCGAGTCGTCGACTCCCATGCCGAAGTCGAACAGGTAGAGATCCTGCATCGTGATGACGTCGCCTTCCATCCCTGCGATCTCGGTCACATGCGTGATGCGGCGACTGCCGTCCCGCATTCGGGACTGGTGCACGACCAACTGGACCGCGCTGGCGATCTGTTCGCGGATCGCGCGCACCGGCAGGTCCATGCCCGCCATCAGACACATTGTCTCCAGGCGCGCGAGGACGTCGCGCGGCGAGTTCGCGTGCACGGTGGAGATCGACCCGTCGTGGCCGGTGTTCATGGCCTGCAACATGTCCAGGGCTTCGCCGCCGCGAACCTCGCCGACGACGATGCGGTCGGGGCGCATGCGCAATGCGTTGCGCACCAAATCGCGGATCGTTACCTGTCCGCGCCCTTCGATGTTGGGCGGGCGGTGCTCCAAGCGCACGATGTGCGGCTGCAGAAGCCGCAACTCGGCCGAGTCCTCGATGGTGATGATGCGCTCGTCGGCACCGATGAACGATGACAACACGTTCAGCGTGCTCGTCTTGCCGGCGCCCGTACCACCCGACACCAAGATGTTGATGCGGCCGGCAACGCAGGCCTCGAGGAAGCGTGCCACTTTGCCCGACAGCGTCCCGAACGAGATCAGGTCCTCGATCTGGTACGGCTCACGACTGAACTTCCGGATCGTCAGCGCCGGTCCGTCGATCGAAACCGGTGGGATAGCGGCATTCACGCGCGATCCGTCCGGCAGGCGCGCATCCACGTACGGCTGCGCCTCGTCGATTCGACGACCGACGCGACCCACGATCTTGTCGATGGTCTGGCGCAGATGCGCTTCGTCCAGGAACCTCGCGGTCGTCCGAAGCAGCTTCCCGTCACGCTCGATATAGATCGACGAAGGCCCGTTCACCATGACCTCGGTTACACCCGGGTCGCGCAGGAACGGCTCGATCGGGCCGTGACCGAGGATATCGTCGGTCGTTTCGGCGATCAGACGCTGGCGGTCGGCGGCCGACAGCGGCGAGTCCTCTTGTTCGAGCACCTCGGTGAGTTGCGCGCGCACCCGTTGTTCCAGTTGCGCAGCCGTCATCTCCAGGTCGTATAGCTTGGGTCCGAGCGCTTGAACGAGTGCCTGGTGCGTCTTGCGCTTCACGTCACTCAGCGGATCGACGTCCTGCTGAACGGCCTGTTCGGTGAACGGCGCGTCCACGTCGACTCCCTCCGAAGCGACGCGCGCGCGGGACAAACGTTCGTAGAGACTCATCCTGCCTTCCTCCTGAAGAATCGGCCGCGCGCCGCGCGCGCGGTTTCCTTGTCGGGAGCACCGATTCCGTCGGCCAGCCGCGCCAGCGCCAGGACGACCGGCGAGTATTCCGCTTCGGTCACCAGGGGAACCCCGCGGTTGATCGACAGTGGGACCTCGCGGCCCGATGGGATCGAAACGTCGACTTTGGTTCCGAGCGTCTTCTCCACTTCGGAGACCCGGAGTCCCACCTCGGTGTCGGCGCGATTGAGCACAAGGCGAATCCGCTCCCGGCTGAACCCGAGCAAGTCGAGCGTCTGTAGCGCCAACTTCAGATTCTTGATGCTGGGCACGTCCAGGCTCGTGATCAGCACGCAGTGATCGCTTTCGTCCAGCGCCACGACGATGTGCTCCGTGAATGCTGCCGGCGAATCAATAATCACGTAGCGGAACGACTGCTTCAGCATCCGCAGGATTCGCTGGACGGCTTCACCGGAGATCGTCTCAGCGAGTCCGGGCTCGAACGGAGCAGCCAGCAGATGCACGCCGGACCGGTGCGGCGCCAGGTACCCTTTGAGCGCCCCGGAATCCAGGCGTGCGAGATTCTGTGCAGCGTCGTACATCGTGCGGGCCGGAAACATCTGCAGCATGATGGCGAGGTCGCCGAACTGCAGGTCCAGGTCCACCAGCGCCACGCTCTCGCCGGTGCGACGCGCGAGCATAACCGCGAGATTCGCGGCCACAAAGCTCTTGCCGACACCGCCCTTCGAACTGAACACGGTGACGACCTCGTGATCCGCGCCCTCGTGCTCCTCGCCCGACGGCGAACGATCACGGATCTGTCGCGACAGCGCTTCGGCCCGCTCCACGGCCCCGGCAAGCTGGTCGGCGGTGAACTCGACGGGAAGGATGTCGCGAACTCCGGCGCGCAATGCCGACTGCAACAAGTCGGAGCCGATCGCGTCGGCGATGAACAGAACCCCAACCTCAGGCGCCGTGCGCTGCACTCGTTCGGCAACACGCAATGCTTCCGCGGGCGGCACGCTCGGTCCGAGCAACACAACATCCACATCTCCGGCGTGCTCGAACAACGTCTTCTCGAGATCGGATACACCGTCGAGCGTCAGCACGCCCTCACGGCGTTGAAGAGTCTCTGCCACCCGTGCATGAAACTTCGGATCCGAATCAGTCAGCAGGATCATGGGTCCTCGCCTCAACGAAAGACACTGGCGCCGTTACGGCCGGAGGTGCGAACCGGTTTCTGATCCGGCGGCAACAGCGTGAAGTACACGTCGCCTTCGAAGATCGCGAAGGCGAGCTTCTCCGCCTCGGAAGGCGTGACGGCAAGCGTGAGCAGCGTTCGGTCCTGAGCGGCGCTCGCCTGACGCGCGGCCCCGCGACTGCCCTCGTTTGCAGCCGACACCACCTTCTGCCCGACGGCCAGTACCGAGACGTCCTGCAACAGGTACTGGGCGCGAGCGTCTGCGCCGCGACCGGAAGTGACCGACAGATGCGCAATCACCGAGACGCGCGCACCCGGTTGGATGTACCCTCCGACGCCCGGAGGCAACGCCAACTCGACGGCCATCGCCTGGCGACCGGCCGGAATCTCAAGTCCGGATCCCACGGCGGACAGCTCGACGAACCGCGACGAAACGATTTGCTCACCCGGCACGATCGTCACAGCCGCGACTTTGCCGCGGATCTCGTCCAGCGAGGCGATCGCGCCTTCGGCAACCACCTTGCGCGGAACCGTCGTCGTAGTAATCGCCGCGCGCTGCACTGCGGCGTCTGCGCTCATCCCGGCAGGGATCGAGTCCTTGGCCACGAACACCTCGACGGTCTCTACGCCGGTGAACGCCTTGTTCTCCAGCGCATGCACGTACGAGATGAGCGCCGCCGTCGCCAGCGCCGCAAGCACAACCGCCAGCAACAGACTTCCCATCCGTTTCCCCATCGCTACCTGCTTCACGTAATCGTCCTCCCCTTGCGCGCGCTACAAATCGCAGCGCTGATCGATCGTCGCCCCGTAGTTGCCCCCACACAGCTGCACGCCGTGCACGGTCGGTCGGCTCTCCGAAGGATTCGCTCCGACCTGTCCCACCCACCACTCGTCCAAGAACTCCAGATCGATGTAGGAGTTGTCCTGAAGCTGACCGGTGATGTTGCTCCACCCGTGGATTCGTACGAGTAGGAACGCGACCGGACAGAACCGGGCGTTGCTCCCCGAAGCCGTCCACGGGGGCGGTGCCGCACACCCGCGCGGGTCCCGGTCGTCGACGACGCGGTCGTAAACCGCGATCGGAAACGTGGTACGCGTGTCACGCAGGTACTGCAACGACCCGACGAAGCTGCCGCCGCCTGCGCCGGTCTTCGGGCCGCAGGATTCCTGGTTCCCGGATTGGTCGGCATTGCAGTCGCGGGGCAATCCGGTCGCCGCGTCACCCAACGACACAACTCCGGGATACCCGTCGCGCAGCCAGTCCGAAAGAGCGGAGTTCCCGTTCGGAGGTGCGTTGTCGTTGAAGTCCAGCCAGTCCCAGTTCCCGGACGCATCTCCGCACCCCGAACTGCCCCGTTCGAAGGCAATCCGGTGCACGACACCGCCGGAGCCGCCCGGATGCCCGGGACCCGTGCCCCACCTTGCATCGTTGCCTGCCAAGTGCGCCGCCCACTCCAGGTAATGAGCGCTCTTGTCGCACACCGCCACCGGGCGTATCCCGGACGCCGCGGCCAGCGGACCCCACTGCGCGGCAGAACTGGAGAACGCGGAGATGTCCTTGAACCCGAACAGCCCGGCGACCGCCAGCGGAACGGGCAGCGTCGCATCGACGCGCACATGTCCGGCGTCCCCTGTGCACGTGCCGGCGTAAGGCGAAACCTCGAATCTCGACATCGACGCGCCGGCATCGTTTTGCCCAAGAACGTACCCGGCTTCTGCGCCGGCCCCGCTCGATGACCCACCGGCAACGGCTTCCGAACACCCTTCCGAGCCGCCCGCGTCGATATACCGCGCCGCGGCGAGCGCGGCGGCGTCGGTGTCGGTGATCAGTGCACGGCGTGTCTTCCAGAGGCTGCCCGCGTCGACGGACAGCATCGCGGCGCCGAACAACGCGACCATGCTCACCATGACGATGACCGCCGAAACGCCTCGCTCTTGCCTGAGCCGGCGCATCAGGCCCCCCCTCGTTCGCAGCGGAACGTGCCGGATCCCGTGTAGTCAATCGGCCTGTTCCCCCACAAGGGAATCGCGATGGCGTACTTCGCACTCGCCGGCACCTTTGCTTCAACCGTTACGAGGCCCCCAACGCCGGCCACCGCGCATGGACGGGAAGTGCCGGACGACGACGGCGTGGTCACGACAACCACATCGGTCGGGACGAACAGGCTCTGTGCGTCGCGCGCGCGCGCCGCGATCTCGCTATACGTAGCTCCGATCGATGCGAGGCGCGCGCCCTCGCGCGCGCCTGCCTGCAGGCCCTGAGAACGGTTGTACGCCATTCCGAACTGGACCGTGCCGAACAGCAGCATGAACAGCAGGGAGGCCACGATGGCGAATTCCACCGCGGATGCCCCTCGCTCCTGCCTGATCGTGTGCATCGTCAGCCTCTCCCTCGAACTCCCCGGGCGGGGAAGACCCGCCCGGGGAGTTCGCTCTCAGCGAATCAGCAAGCGTTTGTGCGACCCGCGACCGAGGTCGCCGTGCAGTCGAACGTGGCCTTGGTCTGCTGCCCCAAGAACACGACGGCGGCGATGATCACCGCGGCGATGAGCGCCACCATCAGGCCGTACTCAACGGCCGTCGCGCCGCGCTCGCTCTTGACGCCCAGGCGCGCGGTCATCCACACGCCGGTCATACGCACCATCTGAAGAATCGAAGACATCTGTGCTCACCTCTCCTTGAAAAGCCCTTGATGCGACCTCAGCAGGCCGCAGACTTCGACGAAAGCGAATTGCCCGTACACGCGAAGCTGTCTCGAGTTGTCTGCCCCAGGAACACCACCGCCGCAATGATCACCGCGGCGATAAGCGCCACCATCAGGCCGTACTCGACGGCCGTGGCACCGCGCTCACTGCGGATCCGCAGGCGGGATGCACACCACAGGCCCATCATGCGTACGCCCGTGAGAAGATCCGTCACCTTGTTCACCTCCCTCGTCCCTCGCCTGCGCGGACCTGCCGCGACGCGAACCGTCCGTGACCCCGGCTGTTTTTCGGCCTTCTTGCGACCGGCACCGGCTATCAACGATCGTACGAATCGCGGTTGCCGACGGCATGAGTCGCCCGACGAGACTTGCGGGTGCATCGCTCCCCATAGGTCTAGGTGCGCCGACCTAGAAGGTTTGCGCGACGAGACCTTGGCGGAACGCCTCTGCGATCGCCTGCGCGGCGGTGTCTACATCAAGTTTCATGTAGATGTTCGCGAGATGGTTGCGAACCGTCTTCAAGGAGACGAACAAAGTGCGCGCTACTTCAGCCGGACGCCGGCCAGAGACGAGCAGTTGCAGCACTTCGAGTTCACGATCGGTTAGGCAAGTCCCTTGCGCGCGCCCGCCCGCGCGCCGCATGACGCTACGCGCAACGGCAGGACTCAAAAACGATCCACCCGCTGCCACCGCGCGCAACCCCTGGATCAACTCATCCGTTGATGCGCTCTTCAGCAAGTACCCATCCGCGCCGAGTGCCACCGCGCGCGACACCGTAGCGTCGTCGTCGTGCATCGTCAGGAAGATCAGTCGCACCGCCGGCGCCTCCGCGCGCAGTTGTGCGGCGACCTCCAGCCCGCTGCCGCCGGGAATCGCGACGTCCAGCAACACAATGTGGGGGCGCCGAACATTGACCAGAGGAAGAACCTCATCTCCGCGCGCCGCTTCTCCCACCACGATGAACCCGGGTTCTGCAGACACGATCTTGGCGACCGACTGACGGACCAACGTGTGATCTTCAACAATCACGATGCGCGTCATCGCTTGTTCCGCCGCCGCTGATCCGGGTACCTGCAGCACCATGCTCACCGGACCCCTCCGCGGACTGCACCGCACACCAGTGACACTCGCGTTCCTCCGGCAACTCTCGGCGTAATCGCAAGGCGCGCGCCGATGTGCTCGGCCCGCTCGCGCATTCCCGCCAGCCCGACGCCGCCGGCCGCGGATTCGGGGCGCCCAATGTCCGGCATCCCACGGCCGTCGTCCTCAACGATCAAGCGCACTTCGGTGTCCGACGCCGTGAGCGACACCCACACATGGTGGGCTCCCGCGTGGCGCAGCGCATTCGACAGCGCTTCCTGTCCGATGCGGAAGACCTCAGCCTCCGCAGCAGGATCAAGCCACACCTCGCCCGCCGCCTCAAAAGCGATCTCCGGTCCTCCGCCGCCGCGCAGTTCGGCCGTGTACGCGGACAGCGCATGCACCAGGCCTCCGGCAAGCGACGACCGCAAACCGTGCACGGTGGAGCGAACATCTCCCAGCGCGCGCTCCGCAACGCCGGCCAGCCGCAGCACCTCCCCGCGCACCACGGCCGAATCCGAAGTCGCGCCACGCGCCATCGCTTCCAACTCGAAGCGCAAATGCGTCAACGCCTGAGCCACGCCGTCGTGGAGTTCCCCGGCGATGCGGGTGCGCTCCTCGTCCACCGACAACTCACGGAGCCGTCGGAACAGCACTGCGTTTTGCATGCCGATCGACGCGTCCTCGGCGAGTTCACACACACCGGAGAGCACGCGGTCGTGCCGGTCGTGGTCGGGGCACGCCACAAGCAGTACACCCAGAGTCTCCCCGCCCCGGCGCACCGGCGCCGACGACCAACAACGGTGCGGTGCGAGCGCCATCGCGGCGAGCGGTCCCAGCTCGGCGACATCCAGGATCGAGGCGCCGGCCGACGACAACCGAGCGACCGATGCCGTGGCGACGCGCTCGGCGGCCGCGACACCAAAGGCCGCTTCGACCGACGCAACGCCGTCGTGAGTGGTCAAGAACACCCCGGCCGTCGCGCGCAAACGCTCCCGCGCGACGGCGAGCGCGTCCTGCGCGACCGTGCCCGCCTCCAGACCCACCGGCATCGTGCGCGCAAGGCGATACAAGTCTCCGAGAACACGGTTCGCATCGGCGACCGCGCGCTCGCCGTCGGGACCTCCCGCGCGCCAGATGCGCGCGGCCATCCCACCGGCCATCCCAATCACGGGGAACAGCACGAACCAGGTCCCGGCTTCAAGTGGAGAGCCGAGACGAACACTGAAGTGCTCGACGGCCGCGGGGGCTGAAGCGGCCGCGACGAGCGCGCCGGCCAGCGCTCCTCCGCCCGGGCCGAGCCCGAACCCCACGCCGAGCAGCGTGACCTCTCCATAGGCGGACCATGAACTCGCCGGACCACCCGTCGTCGCCAGCAGCGCGGCGGCGAGCACGGCGTCGACCCACGCCATCGAGCCGCGGGGACGTCGCCGGGCCATTCGGACGGCCGCATGAACTCCGACGGCTGCGAACAAGATCATCCGTGTGCCGGACGCATTGCGACCCGAGATCTCCAGCACCGCCGCCACCGCGAACGCCAACCCGCGGCCAACCGAGACCAACCCGGCAGCCCCGTCGGTCGAATAGGCGCGCGCCTCGCGCGGGCCGACGACGCCGGCGCCGTGCAAGACCTGCAGACGCGGTCGCGACGGCACGTCACCGCCTACGCGCGCCTGCCCCCAGGCTTCATTGAGTGTCGTGATGCCCCCGATGCGTGTAGCACGTTATGGCTACACCGCACTCTAAGTTTCGGCCAAACGCGCTCGCTCGTTGAATCGCGCGAACACCCCACACCGGTGCGAACGACCAGGTTCCACACCAAGCGACCCGCATGCACAGGGCCGGAAACCGGCTGAGGAATACCTCTGCGTCCGGATCAGTTGTGGCGGAAGCACTCCGGCAACGAAAGGACCTACGATGAACCAGATGACGAAGCCGTTGCGAAACCTGGACGGAATCGAGGTGCCGGCCGTCGGAATCTGGAAACTGGATCCCGCTCACTCGGTGCTGTCGTTCTCAGCCCGCCACTTGATGGTCGCGAAGGTTCGCGGGCAATTCGACCGTTTCCAGGGAACCGTCACCATCGGGGATCGCCCCGAGGACACCTCGATCGACGTCACGATCGAGGCCGCCGGCATCACGACGAACCAGGAGCAGCGCGACGAACATCTGCGCTCCGCCGACTTCCTGGACGTAGAGCGCTACAGATCTCTGACCTTCCGCAGCACCTCGACCGAGCGCTCGGGTGACCGCACCTTGCGCGTTACCGGCGATCTCACGATTCGCGACACCACGCGTCCGGTAACGCTCGACGTGACCTACGAGGGTGCCGCATCACCGCCGTGGGGCGGCGTCGCGGCGGGATTCTCCGCTGTTGCGGAGTTGGATCGCGAGGAGTTCGGAATGACGTGGAATCAGGCACTGGAAGCCGGCGGGTTCCTCGTCGGCAAAAAGGTGCGGATCGAGATCGAGGCGGAACTCGTCCCGAGCGAGTAGCGAGCAACCCGCCCTTACGCCGGCGGCGACACGCGCCGGTGTGAGGGTGAGGAGTGGGCCTGTAAGCGGGATTCTGTCCTCGCCTTTCGGCGAGGGGCGACCATCTCTCTGGGACCTGCGTTACCGCAAGCCTCATGCGACCTACCCGGAAGCATTGGACGGGCCGCCCTGCTCCCTGCTTGGTCTTGCTCCGCGCGGGGCTTGCCGAGCCGTGACGGTCACCCATCACGCTGGTGGGCTCTTACCCCACCGTTCCACCCTTGCCCGCACCGCCGGCGGGGTCTGGCATTACGCTCGACCCACGTCGGCAGCCGCTGGCGGTACATTTTCTGTGGCGCTTTCCCGGGGTCACCCCCGGTGGGCGTTACCCACCGCGCTGCCCTGTGGAGTCCCGACTTTCCTCGACGAGCACTTGACTCGCCGCGGCCGCCCGGCCCACTCCTCGGCATCAGTGTAGCGCCGGAGGCCGCCGTCCCAGGGTCGGTCAGCTTTTCGCGTCGAGCGCGAGGTTCACCAGTTCGTCGGCGCGCACGTTTTGCTCTCGCGGGACGTGCTCGAATACGACCTTCTCGAAGCGGCACGCCGCAGCGCGCGCCTGCTCGAACAAGGGACGCAGGTTCGCGCTCTTGACCTTGTACACGCCGCGCAACTGCTGAACGAGCAATTGGGAGTCCGTGCGGATCTTCACGCGCCGCGCGCCGAGTTCTGCCGCGCGCCCCAAGGCACGAATTACGGCGGAATACTCCGCAAAATTGTTAGTTTGGGTCCCGAGCGTCTCGCCGACCCCCTCGATCTCGGTCCCGCTGGGATCTTGGATCGACACTCCGAGCGCCGCCGGGCCGGGATTGCCGCGCGAGCCGCCGTCGCAGTAGATGAGCAACTCCTCGAGGGACTCGCCGAACAGGTCTTGCTGTGTCACACCACGACCAGCAAACGACGACAGTTCTCGCAGCGCACAAGAGGGTCGTCTCCGACGCGGATCTCCTCGCGCGCCATCGGCGACAGCGGCAGATTGCACCCGCGACACACGCCCTTGTCCAGGGCCGCCACTGCAACCCCTCCGCGCTTGGAGCGCGCGTCGTCGTACAACTCGAGGATTTCGGGATGCACGGTGGGCTGCAACGCGGCACGTTCCGCAGCGAACTCCGCCAGTTGCTTCTCGATATCGACGGATGCGGTGTCACGACGCGCAGTCGCGTCCGCGACTCCCGCCTCGACGCTCTCGAAGGACGCGGTCAGCGCGGCAACCTCAGCTTCCACAGCCTCCCGGCGCTCCATGACCTCCAGCTCTCCGTCCTCGAGGTGCGCCTTTCGCCGGCGCAGCGAGTCCAACTCCGCCTGGATGTTGGACAACTCCTTAGCGTTGGTGACCTCGCCGGAGTACAGCCTGGCCTGCTCGTGCTGGATCTTGCCGTCGATCTGCTCGACCTCCACCTCGATGCGAGCCTGCTCGCGCGACACCGCATCCAGCTCGGTCTGCCGCTCGACGCGCGCATCGGCGATCTCATCGCGCTGCTGCGTCAGTTCATCCAGTTCGGCCTGCTCGGGGAGATCGGTTCGGCGCTGCACCAGCCGGTCGGAGGCGGTGTCGATGCGCTGTAGATCCAATAACGGTCGGAGGGACTCGCGCGTGATGCTTTCCACTCCGCCGTGCCCTCCCAATTCGATGTCGTCGCAACTGCGGCGCCAACCTAGCACCCCCCGGGTTGCGCGCGCGAACGTCACCCGGCGAATATCACACAAACCCCACAAGGGAGAACGACATGCCCGATACCCCGACCATCGCCTTCACCGACGAACATCTGGACAACGGCCTGCGACTAATTCTGGCCGAGGACCACCTCGCACCGGTCGTCGCAGTGAACCTCTGGTACGACGTCGGGTCAAAGCATGAAGAACCCGACAAGACCGGACTCGCGCACTTGTTCGAGCACATGATGTTCCAGGGTTCTCGCAATGTCGCCAAGGGCGAGCACTTCAAGTTCATCGAAGCCGCCGGCGGGGCGCTAAACGCCTCCACGTGGCTGCACCGAACCAACTACTTCGAGTCGGGGCCCTCCGCGTGCCTGGAGTTGTTCCTTTGGCTGGAAGCCGACCGAATGGGCGGCCTCCTCGACGCGCTCGGCCAGGAGACTCTCGACAACCAGCGTGACGTCGTCAAGAACGAAAAGCGCCAGCGCTACGACGACGCGCCGTACGGGAACTGGTGGCCGGCGCTGATCGAGCGCTTGTTCCCCCACGGACATCCCTACCACCACCCCACGATCGGTTCCATGCAGGACCTCGACGCGGCAACCGTCGACGACTGCCATGCGTTCTTCGAGCACCACTACGCACCGAACAACGCCGTGCTGACTCTCGCCGGGGACTTCGATCCGGAACAGGCGCGCGCCTGGGTCCGCGAGTACTTCGGTGGCATTCCGGCCAACATGTCGCTGCGCCCGGCTCCGGCGGTCCCCAATCCTGCGCCGCTCCAAGGACCTGTACGTGACGTCCTTCCCGATCGCGTACCGCTGACACGGATGTTTGCCGGGTACCGCTCCCCGCCGGCCGGCACTCGCGAAGCCGATGCGATCGAAGTCGCCGCAGCGATCCTGTCCCTGGGCGGCGGGGCCTCGTCCAAGGGCACACGCCTGTACCGCGAACTCGTTCGCGAGAAGCGCCTGGCCCAGGATGTTGAGTTCTGGACGATGGAGTTCGAGACCGTCTCGGTCGCCGGCGGATCCGCCACACTGCGTCCCGGTGTCGCAGTGGAAGACCTTGAGGCGGAGTTCTTTGGGATCGTCGAGGGACTCGCCGAGAGCATCACCGAGGACGAGATAGACCGAGCGCGCGCCGGCCTCGAGCACACCATCATCCGCAGCCGATTGCTGCGCGCGTCCTCCCGCGCCGATTGGCTGAGCGAGTGCGCCACGATGTTCGGAGACCCCGGCCGCGTAAACGACCGAATCCCCGACCTGCTCAGCGTCGGCACCGCGGAGGTCGCCGAAGCCGCGCGCAATGTGTTTCGTCCCGAGAACCGCGTCGAGATCGTGTTCGTTCCCGAGGAGGCCGCCAAATGACCGTGCTCGTTCCCAACCGGCCGGCCCCGGGAATCCCCCGCCCGTTCCGCTTTCCCGAGTTCAGCCGGACCACGCTCGACGGCGGGCTAACCCTGATCACGTGCGACATCCCGGGACGTCCGCTGATCTCGGCACACCTGACCATGGAGGCCGGAGCGGCACAGGAAGTGCCCGAGCGAGGCGGCGTCGCCGCGCTCGCAGCGGCTGCGCTCACCGAGGGCACCGAGAGCAAGGACGCCACCGCATTCGCCGAAGCAGTCGAACGACTCGGCGCCGAAATCGACGCACGGAGCGGGTGGGAGACGATCGTCGCGTCGGCGCGGGTACCCGCGAGCCGAATCGGACCAGTCCTGGAGTTGCTGGCTGCGACGGTGCGCCTCCCCCGCTTCCCCGAGAACGAGATCGAGCGACTCAAGCAGGAACGGCTGAACGAGATCCGCCAGGCTTACGCGAACCCGATGCGGCGCGCGATGATCGCATTCATGGGAGCCGCCTACACCGGGGAATCGCTTTACGGACGGCCGCAAGGCGGCACGTTTGAAACCGTCGGCCCACTCGGAAAGAGCGAGGTCGCAGCGCACTACGCAACCTACGCGACGCCGGGATCAGCAACCCTGGTGGTTGCCGGAGACCTCGCCGGTACCGGGATCAACGACCTCGCGGCACAGTTGTTTGCGGACTGGCGCGCGCCCGAAGCCGCACGCCGTAGCGCGGTCGCCGAGGGGACCGCCGCACCGACGTCGGTCTTGGTGATCGACCGGCCTGGAGCGGTGCAGTCCAACATCGTGCTCGGTCACGTCGGCATCGCGCGCAACGCACCCGACTACAACGCGGTCGAGTTGATGGCCCACGCGCTGGGCGGCTCCTTCAACTCGCGGATGAACATGCGACTGCGCGAGGAGAAGGGCTACACCTACGGATCGAGCGCCATGTTCGATCCTCGGCGGGGAACCGGGCCGTTTCTGGCGCTGGCTCCCGTCGAGCGGTCGGTGACCACGGACGCCGTCGCCGACATGCTCGGAGTCATCCGGTCCGTGGCCGCCGAAGGCCTGAGGCAAGAGGAACTGGATGCCGCCCGGGACTACCAGAGCGGGATCTTCGCATTGCGTTTCGAAACACCCGAGGCGATCGCGTCGGGGATCGACGAGATACTCACCTACCGTCTGGCCGACGACTACTTCGACACCTACGGCCGCACATTGCAGTCGTTGACGCTCGACGACCTCGACGCGGCGGCGCGCGCGCACCTGGACCCCGACCACACCTCGATCGTCGTCGTCGGCGACGCCGAGGCCGTCGTCCCGGAACTCGAACGCGCGGCCTTCGGCCCCGTGACGGTCACCAAGGACGAACTCCCGGAGTAGAAATCTTGTATTGACATTTCTCGATGAAGGGCCTATCTTCTTCATCGAGATCTATCGATGCATTCCCGGGACGGAGGTGACGTGGAAGCCCAAGAGCTGAGTTGCTGTTCGATCGTCTCCGCCGGCATCGACGAGGACGCGGCTACTCAGGCCGCTGCGGTGTTCAAGGCCCTCGCCGACCCGGCGCGCGTCCGGATCGTCAACATCCTGGCCACCTCCGCCCGACCGGTATGCGTGTGTGAACTCATCCCGGAACTCGGCCTGTCTCAAGGCACGGTCAGTTTTCACATCAAGAAGCTGATGTCGGCGGGACTTCTAGAGCGTGAGCAGCGTGGAACCTGGGCTTTCTACACGCTGCAATCGGACGTCTTGGTCCGCATCGCAGGGATCTTCACTCCCGAAGGAGGACATGCGTGAGCAATGAGCAGGAAATTCGCGAAGAAGTAAGGCAGTGGTACGCGCGCGCGGCCCAGTCGGTCGCGGAACCACAGGGATGCGGTTCCGGTTGCGGTTGCGGCGAGGATCAGTCCGCCCCAACGACCTTCGGGGCCGGGCTCTACGAAGAGGCCGAGCGGGCCGACCTACCCGAGGCCGCAGTCCAGGCCAGTCTCGGGTGCGGCAACCCCACGGCCGTCGCCGAATTGAACCAGGGCGACACGGTCCTGGATCTAGGCTCCGGCGGCGGGATCGATGCCTTGCTGGCCGCGCGCCGCGTGGGACGCAAAGGCAAGGTCTACGGGTTGGACATGACCGAGGAAATGCTGGCCCTCGCACTGCGCAACCGCGAGGACGCCGGCGCCGAAAACGTCGAGTTCCTCAAGGGATACATCGAGGAGATTCCGCTGCCGGCCTCGATCATCGACGTGGTGGTCTCCAACTGCGTGATCAACCTCTCGGCCGACAAGCCGCGAGTGTTCGCCGAGATCTTCCGCGTTCTCAAGCCCGGCGGCCGCATCGGCGTCAGCGACGTCGTGTCCTCGAACGACCTGAGCACCGAAGACCGGGCGACGCTGGGCAGCCACGTCGGATGCATCGCCGGAGCGCTCTCTTTCGCGGAGTACGAAGCGAACCTCGCCGACGCGGGCTTCACCGGCATCGAGATCACCCCGACGCACGAGGTGATCGAGGGCATGTTCTCGGCCATCATCAAGGCGACCAAACCCGAGGGCGCGCGCGCGAAGCTCGACCTGTTGTCCGAGAACTCGCAACACACCTGCTGCTGAATCGTCGGGAAATAAACGAAGGGCCGCTTTCGCGGCCCTTCGTTGTCTCGTGTCGTGTTACTTGACGACCGTGACGTTCGTGGCCTGCAGTCCCTTGTTTCCCTGCGTCACCTCGAACTCGACTTCCTGGCCCTCGGACAACGAGCGGTACCCCTGGCCGATGATCCCCGTGTGGTGCACGAAGACATCCTCTCCTCCCTCGCGGGAGATGAAGCCAAAGCCCTTCTCGTCGCTGAACCACTTAACGGTTCCGCGCAACGTGTTCCCTCCTTCCGGCGCCGCACCAGCGGCAGTTCGAATTCCGCGCGATTAGCGCGTGAGCCGGCCCGAAGACAAGCGGCCGCGGGTTCAATCCGCGGCCGTTACGTTCCACAGAACCCTGAACTCGGGGCCGAGTGTAGCACGGCAGGGTCAAAGTCGGTACCTTCAGCAAATCCGCGGGAGTTGCTCCCCCGCCAGCATATCTACTACCCGCGTGCCCCCGACCCCGCTCCGCATGGCAACCGTTCCGGGGTGCTCCGCCACCACTGTACCGGCGATCACCGCCTGCTCGCCCAAGGCATGTGTCCGCATGGCCGCAAGCACGCCGTCGGCGGACTCGGGGGCAACCACAGCGATCAACACACCCTCGTTGGCCACGTACAGTGGGTCGAGCCCGAGCATCTCGCAGGCCGCCCGAACGGCTTCAGGGATCACGAGCGCGCGCTCCTCCAGGATCATCCCGACCCCTGAGGCGCACGCCAGTTCATTCAGCGCGCTCGAAACCCCACCGCGCGTGGGGTCGCGCATGCACCGAATCCCCTTGGACGCCGCGAGCATCGCGTCGACCAATCCCCCCAGAGCGGCCGAGTCGCTGCGAAGGTCGGTCTCAAACTCGATACCCTCGCGCGCGCTCATCACCGCAATGCCGTGCACGCCGATCGGCCCCGAGATCAGGATGCGATCTCCCGGCAGGCACCGGTCGGCCGACAGGTCGACACCCGAAGGCACAATCCCCACACCGGTCGTAGTGATGAAGACGCCGTCGCCCTTGCCTCGATCGACGACCTTGGTGTCCCCGGTCACCAGCGTTACTCCGGCGACTGCGGCCGCGTCGGAAGCGCTTCGCACGATCGCCTCAAGATCGGCCATCGGCAAGCCCTCCTCAAGGATGAACGCCGCCGCCATCCACATCGGTTTCGCGCCCCCCACCGCGAGGTCATTCACCGTTCCGTTCACAGCGAGCGAGCCGATGTCCCCGCCCGGAAAGAACAGCGGCGACACCACAAACGAGTCGGTGGTGATCGCAATGCGCATCCCGTCAAACTCCACGATCGCTTGGTCGTTCAACGCGCGCAACACCGGGTTGTCGAAGCAGCGTACGAACAGGTCCGAGATCAACCGGGCACTCATGGTCCCGCCGCTGCCGTGTCCGAGCAAGACCTGCGAGTAGGTCGAGATCGGAACGGGGCAAGTGAAGCCCTCGGGTGAGACAGTCACGTTCTCGTCCTTACCTGCTCGCGGAAGCGACCGTAGTGGTAGTAGGCGGCACAAGCGCCCTCGCTGGAGACCATGGTCGCTCCGAGGGGACGTTCCGGCGTGCACTGCACGCCGAATGCCTCGCACTCGTTCGGTTTGATCAGCCCCCGCAGCACCTCGCCCGCACGGCAAAGGGACGATTCCTGCACGCGAATCGCTCCCACGTCGAACCGGAGTTCCGCATCGAACTCAGCGTACTCCGGCCTCAAACGGTAGCCGGAACGCGGGATCTCACCGACGCCGCGCCACTTGCGGTCGGTCACCTCGAAGACCTCGGAGAGCATCGCCTTCGCTGAAGGATTTCCCTCGCGCCGCACGACCCGCGTGTACTGGTTCTGCACCTCGACGCGGCCGTCCTCGAGCAGACCGAGAAGCATGTACAAGCCCTGGAGCACGTCGAGCGGTTCGAATCCGGTCACGACGATGGGAACGTGGTGCGCGCGCGCCAGCGGTTCGTACTCTGCGTACCCCATCACCGTGCACACGTGGCCGGCAGCGAGAAACCCTTGGACGCGGTTGTCCGGGGACGCCAGGATCAGATCCATCGCCGGAGGAACGAGCACGTGAGATACCAGCAAGCTGAGGTTCGTCACACCCAGCCTCTTGGCCTGCCGAGCGACCATCGCGTTCGCCGGCGCGGTGGTCTCGAACCCCACCGCGAAGAACACGATCTCCTTGCCCGGGTTCTCTCGGGCGATCCGCAAGCAGTCCATCGGCGAGTAGACGATTCGAACGTCGCCGCCTTCGGCCTTCACCGACAACAGGTCCTTGGAAGATCCGGGAACGCGCAGCATGTCGCCGAACGAGCAGAAGATGACCCTTGGATCGGCGGCAATCGCAAGCGCGCGATCCACCATTTCCAACGGCGTAACGCACACGGGACACCCCGGACCGTGGACGAGTTCGACCCCGGAAGGAACGAGTTGGTCCACGCCGTACTTGACGATCGTGTGCGTCTGGCCGCCACAGACCTCCATGACCGTCCAAGGGCGGGTCACCCGCCGCACGAGCAGATCGACGAGTCGGCGCGCGGCGTCGGAGTCACGGTACTCGTCGACGAATCTCACGATTGCGCTCCCGGGATCCCTGCATCGCCGAGTTCCCCCATGGCCTCGAGAAACTCAAACACTTGGCGTGCTTCCTGCTCATCCACCTTGGATATCGCAAACCCAACGTGGATGATCACGTAGTCACCCACCTCAACCTCGGGCATGTACTCCAGACATGCACGCTGAAATACGCCTCCGAAATCCACTCGCGACATGCGCAAGGCGTTCTCCTCGTAGATCTCGATGACCTTTCCCGGAACACCCAGACACATGACTGGTCCCTTCCCTTCTTCAACTTTGCCCGGCGGCGCGCCTCGCCAACACCGCAGCCGCGACCGCGGCTTGCCCGAGACTGATGCCGCCGTCGTTGGCGGGAACCCGCTGATGCGTCAGCACCTCAAAGCCGGCGTCCAGCAGCCGCGGCACTACCGTTTCGACCAACAAGGCATTCTGGAACACTCCCCCCGACAGAGCCGTAATCGAGGGAGCCCCGTCGTCGCGCAGCCGGCTACACACGTCGACGATCATTCGCGCAACACCAAGGTGAAAGCGCCCCGATATCACCCCGACCGCAACGCCGCCGTCCGCATCCCGCGCCGCCTCGCGCACGCATGGCGTCGGATCCACGATCCACGTTCCCTCCGGCCGGCGGTAGACGAATTCATACGGCTTGTGCGGACCCGGCGTGGCAATCTCCTCGAACTCGATCGCAGCTTGGGCTTCATACGACACTTCATTGCGCACACCGGCGATCGCGGCGACGGCGTCAAACAAGCGGCCCATGCTCGAAGTCACCGGCGCGTTGAGACCTTGAGCCGCCATCGCCAGACAGGTCTGCCGGCGTTCGTCGGACACCTCCGCAAGTCGCCCCGCGTGAGGCGCAGCGTCCCCGAACGCGCGCGCCAGCCAGACGGCCGCCATCCGCCAAGGCTGCCGAATCGCTTGATGGCCGCCGGGCATCGGCACCGTGTCCAAATGCGCAACGCGGCGGTAACCGAGAAGATCCGCCACGAGGAACTCCCCGCCCCACAACGTCCCGTCGTCGCCGTACCCAAGACCGTCGAACGCAACGCCGATGACGGGGTCGGTCCGCGAGTTCTCCGCAAGGCACGACGCCACGTGTGCGTGGTGGTGCTGGACCGGGATCCGCTCGTGCGGCTGCTCGAGCGCCCACTTCGTAGAGAGGTACTCGGGGTGCAGGTCATGCGCCACGGCCTCAACTCGAACGTCGAACAACCGCGACAAGTGCCCGATCGCATGCTCGAAAGATCGAAGCGTCTCTAGGTTTTCGAGGTCGCCGATGTGGTGCGACGGAACGCACATGCCGCCCTTCGCGACGGCGACGGTGTTCTTCAACTGGGCGCCGGCTGCCAGGATCCCAACAGGCGCGCGCACCGGAAGTCGCAACGGTTCGGGCACGTACCCTCGGGAGCGGCGAATCACTCCCGCGCGCCCGGCCACTACGCGCGCGACGGAGTCGTCGCATCGCACCTCAATCGCTCGATCATGGACGAGGAATGCGTCGGCGATCCCGCCGAGGCGCGCGCGCGCCTCTTGGTCGACGAACGCAATTGGCTCGTCGGAAACGTTACCTGAGGTCATCACTAGGACCCGATCCACCGCCGCCAGCAACAGATGGTGCAGCGGCGTGTACGGCAACATGACGCCGAGCGTGCCGTATCCGGGAGCCACCGATGGCGCAACCCGGTCGCCGTTTCGGCGAGCGATCACGATCGGCCGTCGCCGCGAGATCAGCAACGCTTCTTCTTCGGGACCAAGCGCGCACAACTCGCGCACCTCCGCGATCCGGCGTGCCATGAGCGCGAAAGGACGCTCATCTCTGTGCTTGCGGCCGCGAAGGCGCGCCACCACCCCTTCATCGGCCGCATCGCACGCCAGGTGGTACCCGCCAAGCCCCTTAACCGCCACGATCGCCCCGGCGCGCAGCAAGCGCGCAGCTCCGGCGATGGGATCTCCGCCGAGCGCTTCGCCGCCCGCGTCGAACAGGCGAAGGCGCGGGCCGCACTCCGGGCAAGCGTTCGGCTGCGCGTGAAAACGCCGGTCGGTGGGATTCTCGTACTCGGCAACACACGTCGAGCACATCGAAAACTCCGACATGGTCGTCTCCGCCCGGTCATACGGGACGTCGCGCACGATGGTGTATCGCGGACCACAGTTGGTGCAATTGGTGAACGCATACCCGTGCCGGCGATCGCCCACAGCCGAGATCTCGCGCGCGCAGTCCTCGCACGTTGCCACGTCCGGCGAAACCGGGACGTTGCGCTCCCCCGGTTCGCTGTGCAGGATGAGGAACTCCCGTTCGTCGCGTGGAGCGAGGTCGGTCACGCCGATGTCCTCGATGACGGCGAGTGGCGGAGGGCGAGAAGTCAGCATCGACAAGAACTCCCCCACCCGGTCTACGTTGCCCTCAATCTCTGCAGTCAGTCCGTCCGAGTCGTTGCGAACCCACCCCACCAAGCCGAGATCACTCGCCACGTTGAACACGTACGGCCTGAACCCCACGCCCTGGACGATTCCAGAGACATGTACGCGCGCGCGCCTGACGCCGGCCATCAAGGTTCCTCGGACGCGAGTGTACGCCTCTCGAATAGGCGTGCGGAGTCATGATTCGAAGCAAGGCCGACGACGGGTTCGACCTCCCTGAATGCGATCCCAGGACGCCGACTCTCCTCGGGATTCCCGGTTGACTCTCAGTGGTCCGTATGATTTCGGTCGCATAACGCCCCGGTTCATACGCGATACGTCAGGGGCCGTTGGTAGACAGGAGTGCGAAGTGGGCGCGGCAGGTATCGAACCTGCGACCTCCTGCTTGTAAGGCAGGCGCTCTACCATTGAGCTACGCGCCCCGGTCGCGAACGACGGGACCGTGAGTGTAGCCCGGCGCGAGCGATCTCCGCCGCGCTGCGATCGGCGAACACGCCAAGAGCGGGAAACCGCGCGAATGAGCACAAGAGACCAGGAACTGTGACAGACGGCGCGCCGGTTCGTTCTCACTTGCACGCGGGGTCCCGGAAAGGAGTCGGCAATGGAACCAACACTACGCCGAACTCGAAGCCCTCACGCGGCCCAACACGCCCCCGCCCGTGGCGCGCGCGCGCCGGATGGTCGCGACCTCACCGTGATCCGCATGCTCGCCAGCGCGGTGGAGGCGCGGGACCACCACACTGGTGACCACGCCAACCACGTGTCATCGCTGTCGCACGATCTGTGGCGCTGGATCAGCAGGCGCGAGCCGGAACACGACTTGATCTATGGGTTCCTGTTGCACGACGTCGGGAAGATCGCGATTCCCGACGCCATCCTGCTCAAGTGCGGCCCCCTGACCCCCGCGGAACGCGCGATCATGCGCAACCACGTCGGGATCGGACTCAGGCTGGTCGAACCCCTCGGATTCAGCAAGGCTGCGCTCGACGTCATTCGCTTCCACCACGAACGCTGGGATGGCGCCGGATACCCGAACGGTCTTTCAGGAAACGAAATACCGGCGCAGGCGCGCGCCTTCAGCATCGTCGACGCCTATGACGCGATGACGAGCGACCGTCCATACCGGCGCGGTCTGCCGCCGGCCACCGCACTCGCCGAGATCGAGCAATCCGGCGGCACGCAGTTCGATCCCGAATTCGTAATGCACTTCGCCGCACTTGCCGACCGGCTCGGGCTGGTCGCGTAGAGGTCAGATGCCTTCGACGTCCTCGTCGGACGCAACGACCATTCCCCGGCGACGAAGGAACGCCGCCGTGACTCCGTCTCCTGAACGCAACACGCCCGAGAAGGACCCGTTGTAGACCTGCTCGCACCCACAGGACGGGCTACGGGCCTTGAGAAGCGCAACCCGAGCACCGCTATTCTCGGCAACCGCTGCTGCCGCGCGCGCACCGAGGAGATACTCCGCGGTGATGTCCGCTCCATCCACGTCCAGGACGCGCGCACGGCCTTCGAGCACGTCGGTCCCGTCTCCGCCCTGGATCTCCGCCGGCGGCCGAGGCGTGGGCAGTCCGCCGGCAACCTCCGGACACACCAGAACGGCACGCCCCACGGCAGCCAGCGACACCGCCCACTCCCGAGTGTTGGCCGCAGCCTCATGCGTGCAAGGCACACCGGCAAGACACGCGCTCAACACAACAAGTTCATCTGCGGGGATGCGCACGCAACCTCCACGTTCGCCGGCCGGTGAACCGGTCGATGGATCGAGTCTACGCGTGGTCGTCCAGCGCGCCGACGGCGCTCAACGATGCATCGGCGGCCAGGCTGTGGATCGCCTCGCGCCACCCATCCTGGTTGCGCAACCGCTTCGCCGAGTTGCGCTCGACGAAGCGCACGATTCCACTCTTGTCGATCAGGAACGTGTGCCGATGAGAAAACCCCAGACCGTCATCGAAGGCGCCGTATACGCGGGACACCTCGCCGTGCGGCCAGAAGTCGCTGAGGAAGCGGTTGGGGAACTTCTGCTGGTCCTTCCAGGCTCGAGCCGACCAAACCGGGTCCACGGACACCGCTAGTACCTCGGTCTCCGCGTCTGAAACCAGATCCGAGTTCTTGTCCCGCAGGTCGCAGAATTCACTCGAGCATCCCGGCGAGAACGTGAATGGATAGAAGACCAGAAGGACGTTCTTGTTCCCCCGGTATTCCACGAGCCGGACGTTCTCGCCTTCGCTGTCGCGAAGTGTGAAATCCGGGGCTTCCGTACCCACATCGACCGTCATCGTTCCTCCTCGACAAGACAAACGTACACACGACTACGCCTGTTTCCAACGTGCATCCATGCCGTTTTATGCCGAAGACGGAGAAATCGGTTACGCGAAGTACTCGGCAGATCTCCCGGCGATGTGGTCGGCCGTGCGCGTCGCCAGGGCCATGATCGTGATCTGCGGGTTCACCGTCGGGCAACCCGGCAGCACGCTTGCGTCGGCCACGAACAGCCCGCCGACCCCGTGAACCTCACCGTGAGATCCGACCACGCCATCGGCAGGATTGGCGGCCATGCGGGCGGTCCCGACGGGATGGAACGCACTCAGACGCAGCGCGCGCGGCTTGACTGCCTCCTCGCGAATATCTGCCAGCTCAGCTGCGGAGCGCACGTAGCCGATCCCCGGAAGCCCGGTGTTCACGACCGCAGCGCCGGCCGCGAACATAACCTCTGCCGTCTTGACCAGCCCCCGCACCATGCGCTGCGCGTCCTGCTTGTTGAATCGATAGGTGATGATCGGCTCTCCGCCGGACCGCCGGAAGACACGACCCTCGGAGGTGTCGGACACGAACAGGCCGGCCGAAGCCACATGCGGGAACGCGCCGATCATCTCCTTCATCTCCAGCCCCCCGCCGCGGAAGGTTCCCGCCCCGATCGAGGGCACCGATGAAGTGACCTCGATCAGTATCTCCTGGGACTCGTGCCAGTCGTCCACGAAGAAGGACTGCATCGTTCCGCGCCAGGCGTAGACCTTTTCCTCGAAGAAACCACCAACCGAGCATGCGGGATGAATTCGAAGATGGCGACCGAGGTGGCCGGACCTATTCCCCAGCGCGTTCGCCGCAAGCAGTGCCGGCGTGTGGATTGCACCCGCGGCAACAACGACGACGCGCGCCTTCACGGTGAGCGTGGCGCGCGGCTCGCGAGTGAGCGGATCGAGCATGTGCGCAACGACGCCGCGCGCGCGCCCTCCCTCGATGAGGATCCGCTCCGCACGCGTGTTGGCGTAGATCCCCGCGCCGGCATGCTGCGCCATCGGCAGATACGTCAGACGCGTCGACAGCTTCGCATCCGAGGGACAGCCAAATGCGCACACGCCGCACCCGCGACAACCCTCGATGTTTCGCCGGATCGGAGTGCCGTGTAGTCCAAGCCGTTCAACCCCCCTGCGGAACACGCGCGCGTTCTGGCCGAGTATCTCCTCGGGAACCGGAACGACATGCTGAATGCGCTCGACGCGATCAAAGATCGTGCGCAGCGAAGCGCCGTCGATCGCCGGCAGCGAGAACTCGCGCTCCCAGCGCGCCAAGACTCGGTCGGGAGTCCGAAAACACGTGCCGGAATTGATCGCCGTGGTGCCGCCGATTCCCATTCCGAGCGGGAGCGGGATCACAGGGCGACCGAGCGTGGCGGTTAGGCCGTTCTGCCGGTACAGGCGCTGGAAGCGATCGAACGGAGCGCCGCCGTAGTCGTTGCGGGTGTGGTGAGGCCCTTCCTCCAGGACGATCACCGACAGCCCCGACTCCGCAAGCTCCTTGGCGACGACGGCACCACCTGCGCCCGAGCCGATGACGACGACATCGCATTCCTCGGTGTGATCCGCCGAGACCTGCGGGAACTCGATAACCTCGAGTGGAGGCGCATCGCGGGGCGGGTCCGCCGACTCGCACCCGTAGGTGAACCCGATCTTGCTCTCCACGACCGGCGTCGCCGCCCACTGGTTCACGCAGTAGAAACGCAAGGTGTCGCTCGCGCCGCGACGCAGCAGCAGCCGGCTGGCGTCCGCGCGCCTGACGTAGGCCTGCTGCGCGCCGGGACTCAGCCGCGAGAAGCGCCGCAAGTGACGCGAGAACACCGACGACCACTCGAAGACGGTGACGAAGCGCATGAACCCTCGGCGGGCCTCGGGCTCCCAGGACGCCAGCACCGCATCCAAACGCTCGGCGACCCCGACGTCCGCGGCAGACTCGTGAACGCGCCCTCCGCGGGGAAGGAGCGCTTGGGCGACGGCAGCAAGCGTCGCCGCGCGCCGCTTCGACAGCACCCGTGGAGTGAAAGCTCCGGGCCCCTGCATCGGCGGAGCCGCGTCGTCCGCACCCTCGTCGGACTCCGCTTCCTTCCGTCCGAAGTCATCCTCCCCCGACGACGGGAGTGGATCCTTGGTCACGTCCGTCGCCCACTTGGGCGGCGCCCACTCCGGCTCGATGTCGCCCGGCGGTTCTTCCGGATCGGGAACGTCCCGCTCGGCCGGCTGAGACCACGTCTGCTGAACGTCGTCGTCACCGGCAGACGACGGCGCGGAAGACCAGAATTCGTTGTCGTCGTCGTTGCGGTCATGTGGAGACATGTCGGGTCCCCGGTCATCCTCCGCCACTTGAGTTCAGAGCTCCTCTTCGACTGATGCGGATACCAACCGTTCGACGGCGGCCCGGGGGGACAGACCCTCGTAGAGCACTCGCGCGACGACGTCCACGACGGGCAAGTCCAGCCCGAACCGCTCGGCCAAGCCGGCGGCCGCGCGCACGTTGAAGTAACCCTCGACGGTTGTATTCATCTCGGCGAGCGCTTGCTCGGGCGACATGCCGCTGCCGACCAGCACCCCGTAACGCATGTTGCGGCCCCCGAGCACCGTGACGAACAAGTCGCCGGCGCCGGCCAGGCCCAAGATGGTCTCGGCGCGACCTCCGAGGGCGCGCGTCAGACGAGCCATCTCGACAAGCCCTCGGGAGAACACGAACGCCTTGGCGTTGGTCATGGTCGCGACCCCGTACTCCTGAGCAAGCCCGTCGCACAGACCGACCCCGATCGCCACGACGTTCTTCATGACCGCGCCGACCTCAACGCCGATGACGTCATCGCTGGTGTAGGTGCGGAATCGCTCCGAGCCGAGCGCCTCGGCCACTGCGCGCGCGGCGCGCGCGCCCGTTGAGGCACACACGACCGCCGTCGGAACTCCGGCAGCGATCTCAGAGGCGAGCGACGGTCCCACGACGGCCACAACCCGGTCGGGGTCGCCGACCTCGTCTGCCGCAACCGCCGTTGCGGGCCGAAGCGTCGCTTCGTCGAGGCCCTTCGTTGCAATCGCCCACAAGCAAGACGGCGACGCAAAAGGAGCAGCGCGCCGAACGGTCGAAACCAGGCCGGGGGTCGCGACGGCCAAAATGAGAATGTCGATCTTGGGCAACTCGTCTTCCCACGACGACGGATCGACGATGAGCAGGTTCGAGGGCAGATCCATGCCCAAAGCGGGATGCGGCTTCCCCTTCAGGTGCGCCTCGACGAAGCGCCCGTCGTGCTCGGTCGCGAACATGGTGATGTCGCGTCCGGCATCGCTCAGGTGCACCGCCATTGCGGCACCCATCGCACCCGCACCCACGATCCCCAACATGAGCCGCAAGTCTAATCGGCCCCGGCAGGTGGCCGCCCGGCGCGCGGAAGCACCCTACGGCGCGCGCGAGCAGGCCCCCCACAGACCACGCCGAGCAGCGCGCGCCGCGCGCTCGGCGGCGGCGAACTCGCCCAGGTGCGCAACATTTGGCCGGATGGTGAGGACCACCGCGAATCCACGGCCAACCAGTTCGCGGTTAACGAACAGGTCGTCACGTTCGCGAAACACGTAGGCAAGCGTGCGCTCGTAGCGATCGAGTCGGTCGAGGTCGTACTCGAGCCGAACCTCCTCGCCCTCAGCAAGAACTTGGTGCACATACGCCGAGGCCTCGGGCCCATAGCACTCGACCGGCGCGCCGGGCTTGACGGTCTCGGGTGTGTCGACGCCGATCAAGCGCACCCGGATGCGTTCGCCCGACGCGCGCACGATCACGGTGTCGCCGTCCACCACGCGCTCGACAACAGCGGTGTCGGATGGAGCATCCGATGTGGCCGCACAGGCGCCGGCCGCAACAAGAACCGCCGCCGCGAGGATGATCCCCCAAATTCTCCGCATGTTCGCGAGGGTACCCGGTGAGGGCGACACACACGCACAACCCGCCGGTGCCTAGTCATTCCGGGCCATCTTCGCCAACCACCCGCGGAGTCACCGAACGGACTAAGCGGGCGCGCGTTTTGTATGCGTATGAACTCGCGCCGTTTTGGAAGCGCGCTCGCCGTCCTCGTCACGGCGGCGTCGATGCTCGCAGGGCCTTCGGCCCATGCACTGGTTCCCGCTGCTTCCGGGCCGGCGGTCTCCGTCCACCAAACGCAGTTCCTGGTTCGATTCCGACCCCGCACTCCGGCCGTGGTCCGGCGCGCGCTTTTAGCGCGCGCCGGTGCGCACGTCGTGCGACGCATCGACGCTATCAACTACGACGTCGTGCGCGCGCCCGAAACCGCGACGGCCATCCTGCAGGCGGCGCGCGCAGTCGCCGTCGTCGAGCCCAACTACCCAGGCAGCATCGCGCTGGCGCCGGGCGACACCTGCCTCAACGACTGCGACGGAATCCCCGGTCAGTGGCACCTCGGAATGATCAACGCATCCGAGGGTTGGGACGCCGTCCCCGGCCGTACGTTCACCGCCGCGGCCAAGCGTGTCGAGGAGGCCGTCACCATTGCGGTCCTCGACACCAAGATCGACACATCGCATCCCGACTTCGCCAATCCCGGCGGTTCGGCCGACGCCGCCGACGGCGGCCAACTCGACCTCACCGGCGCGCGCGACTGGGTTCCGTCCTCACGCTGGAAAGGCTCCGCGGCCTACCACGGAACGTTCGTCGCCGGCCTGGCCGGCGCCGCCGCTGGGAACTCGACCGGCACCGCGGGCGTCGGGTACGCGGCGCGATTGCTCCCGCTCACCGTCGTCGACGGTGGCGGAACCACCGACGCGGCGACACTCGCCGACGCGATCGTCTACGCGTGGCGGCAAGGCGCGCGCGTGATCAACCTCTCGCTGGGAATCGCCGGCGACTCGTCGGCGGTCCATGACGCAATTCGCTTGGCCACCTCCGGAACCGCACAGCACGCACCCGCCTTGGTCGTCGCGGCCGCCGGCAACAACACCTCCGATACGCCCTTCTTCCCCGGGTCGTATCCCGAGGTGATGTCGGTTGCCGGGACCAACCGCGACGACCAACGGGCATCGTGCTCGAACTACAACTCCAACGTCTCTGTCGCGGCTCCGGCCGACCGCCTCGTCGGACTGATGCCGCAGCCGGCAGAGCGCGGCCAGGCTCCGTGCGGGACCAGCGCCGCCGCACCGCAGGTCTCCGGACTGGCCGCGCTTCTTTTCACTCAGGATCCTTCCCGGACCCCGAAGCAGGTGCGCACGCTCATTGAGGGTGCTGCGGACGACCTCGGGGCGCCGGGGCGTGATCCACATTTCGGCTTTGGCAGAATCAACGTGGGGCGGTCGTTGCGCGCGACCGGACCGGTGACCACCGGCGCGCGCGCGACCGTCGCAGCAGGCAGCACCAGCATCGTGACCGCGGTCGCGCTCAGCGCTCGAGGCGTGCGTGCCGCGCGCGTCATGTTCGATCGCCCCGGCGCGACTCCGGTGGCCGTGCAAGCCGCCGACGGCGCCTTCGGCGGAACCACCGAGAACCTGCGCGCGACACTGCCGGTTCCCGCAGGCACGCCGGGCGGAGCGCACCCGGCCTGGATCAGCGCCTTCGACGGAACCACATGGGGACCGTCCGCCGCCACCGTGGTCATCGTGGACACGCGCGCGCCGACTGTGAGCCAAGTGACGGCCTCGGACGGACTCCGCGCGGCCGGACGACCGCTGTCGATCACATTCACCGCGATCGACGACTACGCGACTTCACTCACGTACGGAATCGAGTTCCGCTCGACCGTCACCGGGAAGATCATGCATCGCGCCGTCCGGAGCGTTCCCGCCGGAACCCGGCGCTACGACTGGCTCCCCGGGCTCGACGCCCCCGCGGGTCACTACCTCGTGAAGATCGGCGTGGCCGACCCATCCGGCAACGCGGCCTTCGCCGAGACCGGAGCGGTCCTTTCGTAGGACTCGGTCGGCAGCGGCGTGCGATGCTGTCGGGATGGAAGCCCAACTTCTCGGCGAAGCGCTGGCGCGCGCCGGGCGCATCGTCGCTTTCACCGGAGCCGGGATCTCTACCGAGTCCGGCATCCCCGATTTCCGCGGTCCCCAGGGCGTGTGGACCAAGGTCGATCCATCCGACTTCACCCTTGACAAGTACGTCGCAAGCGCCGAGCACCGCGCACGCATCTGGCGCATGCGTATCGAGCGCGCGGCCGTGGACTACCTGCCGAACGCGGCGCACCGCGCCCTGGTGGACTTGGAGCGATCCGGAACGCTCGACTGCATCGTGACGCAGAACATCGACGGCCTGCACCAGAAAGCCGGTAGCACCGCGGTACTCGAACTTCACGGCAGCACGCGCTCAATCGTCTGTCTGGACTGTCGCCGGCAACTACCCGCCGAGCACGCCTACGCACGAATCGAAGCCGGCGAGACCGATCCCCACTGCGTGTACTGCGGCGGGATCTTAAAGAGCGGAACCGTCTCGTTCGGCGAGTCGCTGCCCGAGGACGTGATCGAGGAAGCGTTCTTCCGCGCGCGCCAATGCGATCTGTGCCTCGTGATCGGATCCAGCCTTGTGGTGCATCCGGCAGCGTCGATCCCGCTGGAGGCCGCGCGCGCCGGCGCGCGCCTCGCGATCGTCAACCACGAACCCACGCCGCTGGACGACCTGGCCGATCCGGTTGTGCGCGCGTCGGCCGGAGAAGTCCTCCCCGCCGCCGTCGCCCTCGCCGAGGAATTGCGCGCGCGCTGACCCCGCGGCGCTCCGTGTATGTGATTCTGGTCGTACAGCAACCGTTTTCACCACACGACGCGGCGGGGTCTCGCTCCGAACGATGACGCACCAACAAGCGCTGGTAGATTCTGCTCACCGTGAACGAGTACACGCCGCGCTGGTTTCATGTGTTCTCCGAGACCATTCCCGAGGAATGGACCGCGCGCGAAGTCGCGGCCGTCGCGGAGCGGCTCCCTCTCGCCCGGTTTCCCCGCATCCTGGACCTCTGCTGCGGAGCAGGGCGACACGCCACACCGCTCTCGAACGCCGGGTACGCAATCGTCGGCGCGGATCGCGCGCTCCACGCGCTGCGTGTCGCGGCGTCACGGGCGCCGCGCGCGAGGTTCGTCTGTCTCGACCAGCGCGACGTCGGCTGCATATCGCAGACATTCGATGGGGTGCTCCTGCTGTGGCAGAGCTTCGGATACTTCTCGCGCGCAGGCAACGATTCCGTACTCCAAAACATCGCGCGCGTCCTCCGCCCCGGGGGACGATTGCTGATCGACGTCGTGCACCCCGACTTCTACCGCGCGCGCATCGGCGAGCAACACGATGCGCGCGCCGGAGTGAAATCGCTTAGCACGACGTTCGACGGCGATCGGATGTTCTCGCGCATCGTTTACGAAGACGCGTCCGAGGAGGGATTCGACTTCGAGACGTTCCACCCCGACGGCCTCACCGACCGAGCGGCGGCAGCCGGGTTCGACGTCGTCGAGGCGTGCTGGTGGTGGGAGCGAGGCCGCGCGCCGACTCCGGAAGAACCGCGCTACCAACTCGTGCTCGAGACGCGCACCTGAGGATCGGGAAGACTCCGCGACCCCCGGCATGTTCGCGAGGTTCCACCAGGTTCTCCCGAACGTGAGGCCGCAACGGGAATCGCCTACCGTGACCCGCGGCGGTGGGCCCGTGGTGTAAGTGGTAGCACACGTCCCTGAGAAGGCCGGAGTACGGGTTCGAGGCCCGTCGGGTCCACCCCTCAACTTGCTTGGGGGACCATCGCCGGAGCGGTCAACAGGGATATCCGCTCTGCCACCCGGCACTTGCGCATCCACGCAGCCGTGACACAATGAAGTCCTCAGGGACGTGTCCCGTCACCACGGGATCACTCGACCGCGAAAGAGCGAGGAGCAATCCTCGCTCTTTCGTTTTCCGGCTCCGCCGTCAACCTCGCGAGAACCGACCTCTCCGGCCGGCCGGCGGGGGTCGCGTGGACCGTGCGAGCAACCACTCGTAGAGTAGTAAGTCGTGGAATACAGGGTCGAGGAACTCGCGGCGGCGTGCGGTGTGTCGGTGGACACCGTGCGCTATTACCAGTCCCGGCACCTTCTGCCACCCCCGGACAAGCAAGGCCGCGTCGCGGTTTACGGACGCGCGCACGCCGCGCGCATCCGTGAGATCCGCTCACTGCAACGCAAGGGACTCACCCTGGCGGTGATCCGGCGGCATTTGGAAGGGAAGCTGGGCGATGCGAGCCTCGCGGGGGCTGTAGCTGCCGCGGCGGGCGACCCTGAGCCCGACCGGCCCCTGACCCTGGCGGAACTCGCCGCGCGCACGGGCGTCCCGGCCTCACTGCTCACCGCCGCGCGCAAGGCCGGACTGCTGCTTGGGCGTACGGCGAAAGGCAAGGAACGCTTTTCTGCGACGGACGTTGAAGTCGTTCGCCTGGGGATGCGGCTTCTGGATGCCGGACTGCCTCCGGCCGACGTGCTTGCGCTGGCGACCGAATACGACGCCGCCGCGCGCGCAATCGCGCGGCGCGCGGTGGCCATGTTCGACGACCACGTGCGCGCGCCGATCCGGTCCTCGGGGATCGCCGAATCCGAGGCGACAGAACAGCTCGTCTCCCTTTTCAGCGAGTTGCTCCCTGCCGTCACCGATCTTGTCTCCCAGCACTTCCGCCGCGTACTGCTCACCGTCGCGGAGGAGCACATCGCACAGTCCGACCGCACCACACCGGCGCGCGCGAAACGCAGCGCTTCGAGGAGGCGCGCGTGAAGTCCCGCGCTCCCCTGCCGTCGGGTTCGGAAAAGGCGCGCGCCGTGCGCGGAATGTTCGACACCATTTCCGGGCGCTACGACCTCGTCAACCGGATCATGACCTTCGGCATGGACGTCGGGTGGCGTCGCCGTGCGGTGCGAGAGTTGCATCTCTCCCCCGGCGCGCGCGTGTTGGATCTGGCGTGCGGCACCGGGGACTTCTGCCGCGACCTCGCGCGCGCCGGACTTCGCCCGGCCGGATTCGATTTCTCCTTCGGCATGCTCGCCGCCGCGCGTACCGAGGCCCCGCTGACGCAGGCGGACATCCTCGCGCTGCCGGTCGCTTCGGGTTCCGCCGACGGAATCACTTGCGGCTTCGCGCTGCGCAACGTCGTCGATCTCAACTCGCTGTTCCGCGAGATGGCGCGCGTGCTGCGCCCCGGCGGTCGCTTTGCTTTGCTCGAAGTGTCCGAGCCTCGAAACCGCCTTCTGCGCGCCGGCCACAACTTCTACTTCGGCGGAGTCGTTCCCAAGATCGGCGGAATGCTGTCGGACCGATCCGCCTACGAGTATCTTCCGGCTTCGGTCGCGTACTTGCCGCCGCCCAACGAGATGCGCGCGATGCTGGCCGCCGCAGGCTTCACCGAACTACGACGCGTCCATTTGTTGGGGGGGGCCGCCCAGCTCCTGCTCGGGACGCGGTCGTGAGAACCACCCGCCGCGGCGCGCGACCGATGCGCTCTCACACCTTCGCGCTGCACGGACATCCCGACCTGCTCGACTACTACGACCCTTCCTCGGGCTTCTTCTTCGAGCGCGCCACCTCGGGCGTCTGCGGAATCGGCGTTGCGCTGCGCGTCGAAGTTCCCGCCGGACCAGATCAAGTCGCACGCGCTGCCGAGGCCGCGCGCGTCGCGCTCTCGCGGGTCGAGACCTCATCGGGACCGCCGCCGCTGATCGTCGGTGCGCTCCCATTCGACGGTGAGCGCACGAACGCAACGTTGGTGATGCCCCGCATTTCCATCGTGCGGCGCGACGGCCAAACCTGGATGATCGAGGCCGGACAGGAAGGGACCCCTGAGCCCGAGATCATGCCGCACGAACCTCCGCCGGAACCGTGGACCTCGCTTCGAGTACGTCCCGACCCGGCGCCGGAGGTCTACGTCGAAGCCGCGCGCGCGGCGCGGGACCGCATCCGATCGGGCGCTCTCGACAAGGTGGTTCTTGCGCGCACGCTCATCGCCGAGTCCGATCACGTCTTCGACATCCCGGCATTGCTCGAGCGTCTACGGTCAGTCGAGCCTGCGGCCTACGTGTTCGCGGTGAACGGGTTCATCGGCGCCTCGCCGGAGCTGCTTCTGGCGCGCGCCGGCGACACCGTCAGGTCCAACCCGCTCGCGGGAACGATCCCGCGTGGCGCCGACTCCGACGCCGACGCGGCCGCAGTGCAGCGCTTGATGGCTTCGGACAAGGACCGGCGCGAGCACGCGTTGGTTGTGGACGCCGTGCGCGAAGCACTCACACCGGTGTGCGAAAGCCTCGACGTAGACGAGCAGCCTTCTCCGCTGCACACCAGCAAGGTATGGCACCTCTCGACCGAGGCTGCGGGAATACTGCGTTCTCCGGCCCCGGGCGCGCTGGACTTGGCCGCGCGCCTGCACCCCACACCGGCGGTGTGCGGAACCCCGCGCGGGCGCGCGCTCGATGAGATCCGCGCGCTGGAGCCCGTCGAGCGTGGCTCCTACGCGGGGCTCGTGGGGTGGATGGACGCCAACGGCGACGGCGAATGGGCGGTCGCTTTGCGATGCGCGCAAGTCTCGGGATCGGTTGCGCGCCTGTACGCGGGAGCCGGGATAGTCGCAGCCTCGGAGCCGGAGGCGGAACTCGCCGAAACCGATGCGAAGTTTCGCGGACTGCTCGACGCGCTCGGCTACGCCTGAGCCGCGAGCGCGGCCGCAACCGCCTCGCGCACTGCGCGCCGCCTCGCAACGGCAAGAGCACGATCTACCGGTACTTCCACCAAGCGCGCGCGACGCAACGGCGGATCCAGCGCGCTCAACAACTCGTGCGGCGATGCGGCAAGCACATGCTCCATGCCGGCCGCCTCCGCCAGCGAGGCAAGCGAGATCTCATGCGGGGCGACGAACAGGGCTTCATGTTCGGGCAGATCGGACTGCGGCAACAGATCGAAAATTCCGCCCCCACCGTTGTTGATCACAACGAAGACCGCGCGCGAGCGGCGCGCGCCCCACACCAAACCGGAGGCGTCGTGCAGCAGCGACAGGTCTCCGCACAGAGCGTAAGTCGGAGCACCGGCGGCCTCGACGCCGAGAACGGTGGAGACGAACCCGTCGATCCCGCTAGCGCCGCGATTCGCGAGAACGCGAAGTCCCGTACGCGGCTCCATATACGCATCGAGGTCGCGCACCGGCATGCTCGAGGACACCACCAGCGTCGCCCCGTCGGGCAGCGCGCCGGACAAATCCCGTGCGACGCGCCCTTCGAACGGCTCTTCCCACGAATCGAGCAAATCATCGATCGCAATCCTGGCGATGAGATCGGCGCGCGTCCACGAACCATCCCACTCGCTCTCGCCACGCGGTTCGATAACCCTGCACAGAAGCGACGCCAGCGACTCCGGATCGGATCGCAGGGTCAGCGAGGCATGGCGAGCGGGGTCCAAGTGGCGGCCATCCGGATCGACGACCACCAACTCGCGCGCGCCTGCCGCCAGCGCCTGAGTAGCGCGCGCCACAGGAGCCTCCCCAAACTGCACGACTACGTCCGGGCGGTGCACAGCCGCGAAGCCTTCGTCGGCACACAGCGCCCACGGCGCCGAGAGCGTCGAGGCCGGCTTGCGCAACCCCGACATCGGGTCGGCGATCAGCGGCCACCCCAGAATACCGGCCAATTTCGCAACCGACGGAGCCGAAGCGGCAAGCCCACCCGCGAGGATCACGCCGCGGTCGGTGCGCGCGGCAAGCGCGGCAAGCGCGGCGCCTTCGTCGCCGGCGAGACCCAGAGCGACGCCGACGCGTTCCCAAGGCGCACCGTTCGCGCGCCCCTCGGAGTCTGGTCCGAGATCGACGGTCTCCCCCGCCGGCACCAGGGGCTCGCGGAAAGCGCAGTTGATGTGCACCGGCCCGGCCGGCGGTCCGGCGGCGGCGGCGGCCGCGCGCGCGCCGAGCGATCTCCAATACCGAGCAGCGCCGTCGAACTCCTGCGGCACTCCCGCCTCGGCGAACATCCGCACGAACCCGCCGTAAAGCTTGACTTGATCGATGGCTTGGTTCGCTCCGGTGTCGCGCAGTTCGCCGGGCCTGTCGGCCGTCAAAACGATCAGCGGAACGCATGCCTGCGATGCTTCAACGACTGCCGGCATGAAGTTCGCCGCCGCCGTCCCCGACGTGCACACCAGCGCAACCGGTCGTCCGCTCGCCTTCGCAAGACCGAGCGCGTAGTACGCCGCGGAGCGCTCGTCCAGGTGAACACTCAGCGGGATGCCGCCGTGCCGCGAAAACGCGAGCGCAAGCGGTGCCGACCGCGATCCCGGCGCAACGCACACGCCCGCGCACCCGGCGCGCGCCAGCTCATCGACAAGCAGCGACGCACACGCGAGCGCAACGTCTCCTTCGCTCACTGTGCCACCTCCTCGGGCCGCACCACGGGACGACGCGGCGCGAGCACCCCGTCGGTTGGAACCAGCGGATCAAGCACCACGTCACTCTCCAGCAGCAGTGCGGTGCCTACGCCTGCGGCAAAGGGGAGTTCGGGAAGTGCTGCGGCGAGCGCGAGAACGGCGGCGAGACCGACCGAAGTCTCCAGCGCAGACGAAGGGATCGTCGGAAGCCCGGAAGCCTCGGCCGCGGCGAGTGCCGCGCGCACTCCACCGATCCTTTGAGGTTTGACCACGAAGACGTCGGCAGCATCCAGGCTCCGCAACCGGCGCGCGTCCTCCACCGTACGAACACATGCCTCTGCCGCGATCTGAATGACGCTGGAGCGCCGCAACACTGCCAGATCCTCCATCGTGGCCACCGGATCCTCGATCAATTCGATGTCGAAGGCCGCGAACGCGGTGATCTCGGTGCGCGCCGTTTCCACGTCCCACGCGCCGTTGGCGTCGAGGCGAATGCGCGCGTCCGGCAAGGCCTCGCGCACGGCGCGAACGCGCGCCGTGCCGTCGGCGTCGCCAACCTTGATCTTGATGGTGCGACACCCCGACGCGACTGCCAGGCGCGCGCCCTCAGCGGGATCGACCCGCGGCACCAATGCGTTGATCTCCACCTGATCGCGCACGGCCTGCGGAAACGCAAGGGACGCAGCCTCTATGGCCGACCGCTCTGCAGCCGCGCGCTCAGCTTCCGACCAACTCGGCAACGGCGAACATTCACCCCAGCCGTGCTCGCCCTCGACCAACCAACCTTCGCGCTCGACGACACCGCCGACCGGCACGCGCAAACGCACACGGAACGGCACGCGCCTCAGCGCCACAACGCCTCCGCCAGCAGCAAACCGAAGATCAACTGGGCGCGCGCGGTCATCACCAGCAACCGGATCATGTCGGGACCGGCAGCGCGCCTCGCAAGACGCACGGCCGGGACGACGAACAAAAGCCCGATGAAACAAGACAGCGCGTTCCCCGGAAACCAACGAGTCGCGATTCCAACCAGGACCAGACCGAAAGGAGCCAGCATCGCAATGTCGTAGGCGGAGCGCGCGCGCCGATCCCCCAACCGCACCGCCAGCGTCCTCTTCCCCGCTGCCGTATCTGTGGCGATGTCGCGGATGTTGTTGGCCATCAGGATTGCCACCGCGAGTAGACCGACCGCGACCGACGCAAGCCACACGCCGGCGCTCACTCCGCCTGCCTGTACGTACGCGGTGCCGGCCGTTGCCGCAAGGCCGAAGAAGACGAAGACGAAGACCTCTCCCATCCCCCGAGACGCATACGGCTTGGGCCCGCCCGAGTAGCCGACTGCGGCGAGGATGGCAGCCGCGCCGATCACGAGCACGAACGGCCGCAAAGCAATTCCCACCCACAGCCCGACGGCCGCAGCCACAGCAAAGGACAACAGCGCTGCACGTTTCACCGCCGACGAGGTAGCGAGACCCGATACCGTCAGGCGGACGGGTCCGACGCGCGCCGCGGTGTCGACGCCCCGAACGCCGTCGAAGTAGTCGTTCGCGTAATTCACGCCGACCTGCAGCGCGACGGCGACCACCAAACAGGCGGCCGTTCGCATCACAGTCGCGTTGCCGGCCGCTGCCGTTCCAACGATCACAGGAACGAACGCCGCGCCCAGCGTGCGCGGGCGCGCGCCTTGAATCCAAACGCGTGCCGGCGTCACGGCCGCTTCGGGAACCTCGAGAAGTCGGGCTTGCGCTTCTCGAGATACGCGTCCCGCCCTTCCTGTGCCTCTTCGCTCATGTAGTACAACAGCGTTGCGTCGCCCGCGAGTTGCTGGACCCCGGCAAGCCCATCGACGTCGGCGTTGAATCCGGCTTTGAGAAGTCGCAGTGACAGCGGCGACATCTCCAAGATCCGCCTTGCCCAAACAACGGTCTCTTCCTCAAGCCGTTCCAGAGGCACGACCTTGTTGACCAATCCCATCTCGTAGGCGCGCGCCGCGTCGTACTGCTCGCACAGCAGCCAGATTTCCTTCGCGCGCTTCATTCCGATGGTGCGCGCGAGCAAGCCCGCGCCGTACCCGCCGTCGAACGAGCCGACCTTAGGGCCGGTCTGGCCGAACTTGGCGTTCTCGGCGCACACGGTCAGGTCGCACACCAAGTGAAGGATGTGGCCGCCCCCGATCGCGTACCCGGCGACCATCGCGATCAACGGCTTGGGAAGTCGACGAATCTGTACCTGCAGATCCAAGACGTTCAGGCGCCCGATCCCCTGCGGGTCTATGTATCCGTCGGAGCCGCGCACGCGCTGGTCGCCGCCCGAACAAAACGCGTCGGGCCCCTCGCCTGTGAAGAGAATCACGCCGATGCCCGGATCGTCGCGCGCAATCTCGAACGCCCGCGACAACTCAAACAGCGTCTGCGGTCGGAAGGCGTTTCGAACCTCAGGGCGGCAGATGGTGATCTTGGCGATCCCCTCTGCCGTCTCGTAGCGGATGTCTTGGTAGTCCCCGGCGCCGATCCAATCCACGACCACTCACTCCTAGAGCGTTCACTCGAATTGTTGGCTAGCCTAACGGACGTGCTGGCGGTGCGGAAATCCGATCTGGTGGCCATCCGGCGGCCTCCCGGACCCGAGTGGCCCGGCCTCATTGCCGAGATCTGGGAAGCGGGTGCCGCGGTCTTCCCCGTGGATTCACGTCTGCCCGATCCCGAAGTCCAAAGGCTCATCCGCGTCGCTCGTCCGACGGCGATTCTCGACGCCGACGACCTCGTCCGCCTGGACGCAGGAATCCCCGCCGCCGACGGCATTGCGCTCGTCGTCGCTACCTCCGGCACGTCGGGACCCCCAAAGGCCGCCGAGCTGGATCACGACGCCGTGCGCGCGGCCGTAGAAGCCTCCGCCAAGCGTCTCGGCAGCACCGACCGCGATCGCTGGCTTGGTTGTCTCCCGCTTGCTCACATGGGCGGACTGCTGATCGCGTTGCGCGCGGTCTTGCTCGGAGCCCCGATCGCCATCCACCCGCGCTTCGATCCGGCAGCGTTCGCGACCGAACGCGACGTGCGCTTCACGTCGCTTGTTCCGACCATGCTCACTCGCCTGCTTGATGCCGGAGCCGACCTCTCGCGCATGCGGGGAATCCTCGTTGGCGGAGGCGGGCTGGACGAAGACCTGCGGGCGCGCGCACGCGAGGCCCGCGCGCCGATCGTCGCCACCTATGGACTGACCGAGACGTGCGGCGGTGTCGTCTACGACGGAGTGCCGCTGGACGGAACCGCAGTGCGCATCTCACCATCCGGCGAGATTCAACTTCGGGGACCGACGTTACTTCGGAACTACCGGGGCCGGGCGCGGCCGCGAATCACCGCCGACGGGTGGCTGCGTACCGGCGACGCCGGCGCGCTCGACGCGAACGGGATCTTGCTCGTACGCGGCCGCATCGACGACCGCATCGACACCGCAGGCGAAAGAGTGTGGCCGCGCGAAGTCGAAGAGCGATTGCGCGCGCACCCGGCCGTCGCCGACGCGGCGGTAGCGGGCAGGCCCGACGCCGAGTGGGGCGCGCGTGTCGTGGCCTACGTCGTGGCGACCAATCCCGGTACACCACCGACGCTGCAGGAACTCCGAGCATTTGTCGCCAAACGCCTCGCCCGGCACAAAGCGCCGCGCGAGTTGGTAATCCTGGACACACTGCCGCGCACCGCCTCGGGCAAGATCCGGCGAGGTGCGCTCGGCAGGTCCGAATAGGCCCTTGTAGCCCGGACCGCCCCCCGTCAACGACCGCGGATGGGTTGCGCGCCCTATCCGTGTTGGCGCGCGCGTCCCTGGCGCCCGGACGCAATAGCGGCCAGGATCGCATTGCAGAGGGCGGCTCTGTCCCGACGGAAGGAAGTTGCGTTGACCCCGATCATCCAGCGGGCGGTCATCGACAGGCCGATGGCGTTGCTCCTCGGAGTGATTACGGTCGAGCCCGGGAGTTGGCTCCGTCCGTTTCTGCGGATCGCCGCGCACGAAGCCGAAGAAGCCGCCCTGCGCTTGCAGGGTGCGCTGCACGTTCCGCCCCGGCTTCCCTCGACGGATAAGAAGACCGTGTCGGTGACGGCCGGTTCGGCCACCTTCGCCACCGACGAAGCGACGGTCTCGATCCCGGTGCATTGGGTGGTAGACGGTTACGCGTTCCTAACGCCTGAGTTTCGAGGCCACATGCAAATAGCGCCGGCCGGCAGCGATCAGACCATTCTGTCGATCCACGGTTCGTTCTCCGGACGGCCGGAGCCCCCGCGCGCAGACATCGGAGCGCGCCTAATCACCCGGCGCGCATCGGAGACATCGCTGCGCTCGCTGCTGTCATTGCTGCGTTCGGCGCTCGAAGCCGCCGAACTCCAGTCGCCCGCCTAACGTCAATGTCGGATGACCTGTGTGCTAGGCTCCAATTACTGTGAGTGCAGAAGAGGAAGCGCCTTCGCGCATTCGGGTCTTGATAGTCGACGACCATCAAATGGTCGCGCAGGGCCTTGTTCGCATTCTTTCTGAACAGCCCGACATCGAAATCGTCGGGACCGCCGGCACCGTCGAAGACGCGTGCGCCAGCGCGCGAATGCACCGTCCCGACGTCGTCCTGATGGACTACGAACTCCCCGACGGCAACGGCGTCGACGCCGCTCGCCGTATCAAGACCGAGGTCCCCCCGACCCGCATCGTCATGGTTACGTCCTACACCGACGAAGCCGTGCTCATAGGGGCGATCGAGGCCGGATGCTCGGGGTATGTGACCAAGCACAAGGTCATCGACGAGGTCGTCGATGCCGTGCGCGCGGCGCATGCGGGGGAAGCCCTGATCTCCCCGGTGATGCTCGCCCGGCTGCTGCCCAAACTGCGGCCGACCAAGCGCGGTCTCGGCTCGGATCTCACACCTCGCGAGGTCGAAGTCCTGCAAATGCTGTCGAACGGATTGTCGAACCAGGCAATCGCCAAGAGCCTCGTGATCAGCGTTCACACGGTCCGTCACCATGTCCAGAACATCATCTCCAAGCTCGAGTCGCACTCCAAACTGGAGGCCGTCGCGGCCGCCGCTCGTGAGGGCATCATCCGCTACCGCTGACCCCCCTCCGGACGCGCGCAGGCCCCGAACGCTGTTTGCGGCGTGCGTCCGGGGCACATGCGGCGCGCGCACCGAACGCGAGAGCCCCATGATCTGGTCGCCCGGCGACGCATCCCTCAACAAAAGAGTACGAATGTGCCCCGGGTTTCTTACGGTTGGTCACGACAACCCCTGAGAGCGGAGCCTTCAGGCGGAACGAACCAGCGCGGTGGCGCTGGACCGCACCCGAGCGCGCGCGCGAAGAAACTCCCCCATGCTCGCTTCCGATAGCGGGCGGGAAATGAAGAACCCCTGTCCAAGGCTGCACCCCATCGCGCGAAGGCGCTGGATTTGCGACTCGTGTTCGATCCCTTCAGCCACGGTCTCGATGCCGAGCGTGCGCCCGATGTGTACGACGGCCTTCGCCAGAGCGGACTCCTCAGGTCCGCAGACCAGGCCGTCGACGAACGACTTATCGATCTTCAGGATGTCGACCGGGAAGCGTCTCAAGTAACTGAGTGACGAATACCCCGTCCCGAAGTCATCAATCGCGATTCCGACGCCCATGGACTTCAGTTGCTCGAGAACCCGGACCGCGCCCTCGGCATCCCGCATCATGCTGCTCTCTGTTATCTCCAACAGCAAGCAGTCACCGCTGAGTCCGCTATCAGAAAGCGCAGCTGCCACGTCGTCCACGAGTCCCGCGTACTGCAATTGGCGGGCTGAGAGATTGACCCCAACCTTGAACCTCCGGTACTCGGGACCGATGTCCTGCCAGGCGCGCGCACTCCGGCACGCCTGTCGCATCACCCAGCGTCCGATCGGAATGATCTGCCCGGTGTCTTCAGCCAACGGAATGAAGTCGGACGGCGGAACCGATCCGCGCACAGGGTGCGGCCAGCGCGCCAGAGCCTCGGCGCCGATTACCCACCCGTCGGCCAGGGACACGATCGGCTGGAAGGCAAGTGTCAGCCCTCCGCTGTCCAGAGCCGCACGTAACTCGGCCTCCATTTCCATTCGCCCGAGAACCGTCGCGTGCATGCTCGGCTCAAAGATCGCGTAGCGGTCCTTCCCACCGCTTTTGGCCACGTACATGGCCACGTCGGCGTTGCGCAGGAACTCGTCCGCGCGCATGCGACCGGGCATCGTCGCGGCAATCCCCAAGCTCGCGTGAACGAACACCTCGTTTCCCGCAAGCGAAATCGGCGTTCTCAGGGAGTCCAGAATCCGATCGGCCGCGCGTGCAGCGCCGTCTTCGGCAACGCCCTCGAGCAGCACCGCGAACTCGTCGCCGCCCAGCCGCGCTGCGGTGTCCCCCGGCCGAAGGACGCCATCGATACGGGCAGCCACGCTCCGCAAGAGTTCATCACCGCAAGCGTGACCAAGGCTGTCGTTGATCGTCTTGAAGTCGTCAAGATCGATGAACATGATCGACACCGCCTGCGGCGGCCTCCCCCCACGTTCAAGGGCGTGCTCGACCCGCTCGGTGAACAGCGCTCGATTCGCCAAGCCCGTCAACGGATCGTGGTAAGCCTGGTGCCGCAACTGCTCCTTGAGTTCGGTTAGCTGGATGAGCGACTTCTCCAGTCTTCCGTTCTCGAGCGCGACGCTCGCGTGGTTGGCAAACGTCTCGAAGAGCTTCAGGTCGGCTGCATCGAATGTGCTCACGTCGCCGAGGCGGTTCACCACCATCAGCACGCCCATCACCCTTGTCTCCCCGCGCAGCGGACAGATCATCGCGTCTTTCACATGAATCGCAGTCACGTCACAGCCAAGGCCGTCGTCGTCGTGTGCGCGCGCAACGAGCACTGCTCGGTCCTCGGCTACCACGCGGGCGCATACGCCCTGTCCGAGTCCGGACCCCGCTGCTTGCATGACGACGGTCTCCTCGTCCGGACCCAACGCCGTGCGAAGAACCGGGTCGTTCTCGACCACCGGCAGCAGTCGGAGGTCCGCATACTCCGCACGAAACATCTTGCGCGCTTGCCCCAGCAGCGCCATCATCGCCTGCCCGGTCTCGGGCGACTGGTGGATGATTCGCGTTGACTCGTAGAGGAACTCCAAGCTCTCGTGCTTCTCCCGCTCGGATGCGTAAGCGCGGTAGGCAAGGAACAACGTCGCGGCAGGAACGAACAGCAGCCCGGCGGCAAGCGAATTCGCCCAAATCACGGTGGCTCCAATAAGGCCCAAGCTCGTGTTCGTCAGCGTGACGATCAACCCGAATCCCAAAGCCTTCGGGAATTGGCGAAACTCCGGCCGGCCGTGTGAGAGCGAGATCGCCACAAAGATCAACGCAACACCGAGAAGGCCCGGAATCAACGCGGCCGCGACGGCCGCTCCCCATGCACGCGGTCCAAGGCCGGCCGCATCGGGCGCAAGGCGCGCGAAGATCGTGGTTGCCAGACTCGTCTGCACCACGAAATTGGCCAGGTTGAACACAAGCTTGAGCGGCGATTGCCTGCGATGGACGGCCAGCGCAACACCGGCCCCCACAAGATGAGCCAGGACCAGCCCCCGTGGATCTGTGAAGAACAAGCCGATGACAAGGGCCAGCTCACTCAATGAAAACGAGTGCGCGTCACGCCGGAACTGGATGTGAACGACCGTGATCTCCGCAACGCAGAACATCACGGCAAACATCCACCACGGGATGAGAATCGGGGCCGTCGGAGGCGCAGCGCTGCGCGTGCCGAACTCGTACGTCGTCAGCGCCGCCGCGCACAGCGCGGCGTTGAGCGCCCACACGCGACCTCCACCCGTCAAACGGGGACGCGGAAGCACCCGCTTCCGCGTCCCCGCCGCTGCGATTGCGTCCATGATCGTTCCGTCTCCCCTAACTCCAACTCGCCCCGGACCAGGAGGCACCGGACCAGGAGGCACCGGACCACGAGCTGCCCGACCACGAGGCACCCGTCCAGTCGTTGGACGACCACGATGTTCCGGACCACGAGCTGCCCGACCAGGAGACTCCCGACCAACTCATGCCGCTCCAGGAAGACCCCGACCAGCTCGTTCCGCTCCAGGAGGACCCCGACCAACTCATGCCGCTCCAGGAGGACCCCGACCAGGAGCTACCCGACCAGGAACTGCCGTTCCAAGTCCCGCCGGACCAGCTCATCCCGAGGGACGCGAGCAGAGCCCACGTCGCAGAAACGAACGGCTTGCCGAAGATGTCGACCTCACCGCTGAGCGTCACCCCGTCCCGGATCAGCCGAACACTGCCGCGCGCCGCGTCCAGCGACCCCAGGCCCGTCGAGGGCTTGAACTTCTGAGCCCTGACACTGACGCTCCCGGCGTGCAAGGCCCCATCAAGGCTGAGTTCACCGGACCCTGTGGACTGGATGCTCCCGGCCAGTTTCGCGGCACTGCCCATCAGCAGGCCCTTGACTTGATCAGGGCTGAGCGTCGGTCGTTGCTGCAGAACAAGCGCCGCGGCCCCAGAAACGACCGCAGCCGCCTGCGACGTCCCGCTCCCGCGGAACAGACGAGAGTTCACGCGTCCGCCGGGATGTTGCTGGTCGATCATCGACCCCGGGACCCGAAGACTCGGGACGGACTTGCCGGGGGCCGCCAGATCCGGCTTGCGGACTCCGTCCCCACTGCTGGAGAAAGGCGCAACGATGTCGTCGGCGAGCGACAAGGTTCCCAGAGGATCAACTGCTCCGACGGCGATCACGAACGGGTCATACGCGGGGTTCGCCAATCCGTCCCCGGGCTTCCAGCCGGCGTTGCCGGCGGCCGCCACAACAACGATTCCCTTCTGCCAGGCCACTTCGACCGCGTAGGCGAGCGGGTCGAGCACGTAGCTCTGGGTGCCATCGGTGCCGAACGACAGGTTGAGCACCCGGATGTTCAGCCCGTTCCGGTTGCGGTTTTGCACGACCCAGTCGATAGCCGCAATGATCTGCGACACATCGGTTGCCCCGTGCGCATCGGCGACCTTGACGCTCACAATGCGCGCGTCGGGTGCCATCCCCACGAAGTGATCCGAGTCGCCCGCGTACTGCCCCGGCACCGCAGCCGAATCACGACCGCCGATAATCCCGGCCATGTGGGTGCCGTGGCCGAAGGTGTCCATGTACCGCAACGTGGAAGACTGGGATTCGAAGGAGAGGTCCGGACCATTGAGCACCCTCCCCGGCACCGTCATTCCCTCGACGGGAGCGATCCCCGAGTCGATGACTGCGACGTCCACGCCCTTGCCGGTGAACCCCGCCTTCCAGTACTCCTGAGCACCGGTCATCAACGTGGTGTTGTAGATCGAGTTCGCATCGGTCGCCGCGTCGTACCCGTCGACCATGCCGAGCATGTGCACGCGTCCATTCGGAGTCACCGACAGAACGCCGGGCGCTCGCCCGATTTGCGGGAGAGCTTGCTCCGGAACTTCAGCCACGAAGCCGCCGATGATTCCGATCCGACGTCCCACGCGACCGCCGTACGATTCCACGGCTTGCTCCGGCGCGATTCCGGCACCGGGAGTCCCGCGAACGATTACCGAGATCATGTCGCCCAGTGCCTCGCCGGCTCCCCGCGCGGGTCCGGCAAGCGCCGTCAGCGCAACAAGGGCGGCAACCACCGCCCGCGCCGCCCGGCCTTTCTTTGAGTCGTTCCAACTAGCTGCGTAAGCCGCCCTCACGACAAACCTCCTCCTTCGCTTCTTCCTCCCTTCAACCTCTCACTCCCACTTGTTCGTCGTCCGCGGACCCACACGCCTGGTGAGGATGCAGCCTCAACTTCGGTGAGGCACCGGCACCGCTCAGCGCGCGCGCGCCACCAAGCCTTCCTCGGAGATGTCGGGATCGCACTGAATGAGACATGCGCCTCACTCCCGTCGGACGAACTGCCGGGGGAGGACGAAACCGCTGCCTCTGGGAGTTGCCGAAGACCGCGACGATCAGGGATAGCGAACGATGCCTTCACGCACAGCAGTACTGACCGCCTCAAGCTTCGAGTGCGTCTGCAACTTCGCAATGATGTTCTGGACATGATTGCGGACGGTCTTGAGGCTGAGAACGAGCGAGTCGGCGATCGCTTGATTCGGCAGGCCTTGCGCCATCATGCGAAGGACCTCAATCTCGCGCGGACTCAGGTTGGACCCGACGCCGCCGGTGGTGCGCCGAAGGCGCGGGAGCAAGCGCGCCAACATCGCCGGTGGAATCAGCGCTTCCCCAACGTTTGCACCGCGCACGGCTGCAACGACTTCCTCAATCGAGTTATCTTTCGGAATGAAACCCGAACATCCCGCCTCAATGGCAGCCAGCAAGACCGACTCGTCGGTGAACGACGTAATCATCACGACCTTCGCGTCCGGCCGATCGGCCTTGATCATCTCGGTTGCAGAGGCGCCGTCACCGTCCGGCAATCGATAATCCATCAAGACGACGTCGGGAGTGAGCACGCGCGACTTGAACCGCGCTTCCTCGACCCCTCGAGCCATCCCAACAACATCGATTCCTTCGTTCCCCCCGAGCGCTTCGGCGATCCCCTGCGCGAACATGCGGTGATCGTCGACGATCAGGACCTTGATGTTCGCTTGATCGGACACGCCGTTCCCCCTTGTCGCCCCACCCGACTACCGCCTCCCCGCACGAGTAGAAAGAATAGTGCGACCTCATAGGAATAACTGAGCCGTTTAGTCATTTTCTTTGCGCTTCGCATCGAAGCGCAACAGACAGTTTTCGCCAGTCGAAACACCGCAAACAGCCCATTGCCGGGCCGACGAGACCTCTCTAGATTCGTAAGACCGGCTCGGCGAGACAGGAAGGCGGCATGAGCGACATCCGGGTCCTAATCGCCGAAGACGACACCACGTTTCGCAGCGCCTTGTGCGATGTGATCCGCTCCGACCCGTCATTGACGTTGATCGGAGAGGCGCAAGACGCCGCCGAGGCCATCGAGCTTGCCTGCCGCTGCCGACCCGACGTCGCTCTGCTCGACGTCCGCATGCCTTTCGGGGGAGGAATGCGCGCGGCCACCGAGATCCAGATCTTCGCGCCGCAGACACGCATCGTCGCCCTCTCGGTATCGGAAGATCGCGAGACCGTGCTCGAGATGCTGCGGGGCGGCGCGACCGGATACCTGGTCAAGGGTGGGTCGATGGACGACATCCTTTCCACCATCCATCGGTGCGCCCGCGGGGAAGCCGTGTTGTCGGCAGAGATCGCCGGCGATGTGATCTGGGAACTGCGCTGCGGACACCGACCGAACTCAGGAACCGCCCAGCGCGCGCCCGTAACTCCGGTTGCCGTATCGGTCACCCCCGGACCGACTGGGGCACTCCGGGCGCGCGCCGGCCGGTCCGATCTCTCCTTCGAACCCGTCTACAACCTCGAACGCCTTCGCATCGTCGGATTCGAGGCACGCACGCGCCCCCGCTCCGACCTCCCCGAAGGTCGCGCGCACCGCGTTCCTCGCCTCCCGGACGACCTAGAGCTTGCGGCGCTGGCGACGGCCGTCCAATCTCTCAAGACGCTGCCCCGGCATGCGTTCCTGTCGCTCGATCCGAGCCTTGAGACGCTGACGTCCGACCGCTTCGACGGCGCGCTCGGGCTAACCTCCGCCGAGCGAATCGTCGTGGAGATACCCAGCCGCGCCACCGACGGGGACGACGAGGTGATGCGGGCGGTGGACCGCGCGCGCGCGCACGGTGCGCGCATCGCCGTCGACGGAACTCGGGCGGCGCGCGGCCACGTCTCGTGCCTGCTGGAAGTGATGCCCGACATCATCACGCTCCACCCCGATCTTGTACGAGGAATCGACGCGTCGCCAGTCAAGCGAGTGCTCACTGCTGTGCTCGTTTCGCTTGCCGGAGACATCGGAACGACGGTCTCGGCGCGCGGCATTGAAACCGCCGCTGAGGTTCGCATCCTGATCGACCTGGGCGTCGAGCAGGGACAGGGCCCGCACCTACGTGCGCCGGGATCGCTGTCGGAACTCTTGGGAACGACCACCGCCACAGCCGAGCAGTAAACATGCAGATACTCATCCGTTCCCGCAGCACGGTCCGGCAGGCGCGACGGTCAAACGAGTCGCCGGCGCAGGGAATGCACCTGCTGGCCGCCTTCGCCGTCGCGCTCGCGCCGATCTTGACCCTCGCCGTTGTCGGCTTCGCGCGGGCGGGCCGCCTCGGGTCGCTCGTCTTCGTCATGCTCGCGGCGGCTACCCTGCTTAGCCTCGCGATCGCGCATGTCGCCGTACGCCGCCTGCTCACCGATCCGCTCGGGATGTTCACGCGCTCGATACTGAGCATCGAACACGGCGACCTCCCGACGCGCTCCGGTGTCCCTCACGACACCGGGGAGTTCGGCCGTCTGGCTGCAGCCTTCGACCGGATGGTCGACGTTCTTCGGGAGCGATCCGAAGAGGCTGCGCGCGCACACCGGGCCCTGCAGTGGCGCGCCGACCGGCTGGAAGGGCTCCACCGCATCGACATGGCAACCCAAGCGTCCGCGTCCGTCGCGCCGATCGCGCGCACCGCGCTGACCGAGGTCAAGAGGTTCGCTTCCTGCGACGAAGCGGTGGTCGAGGAGTGGGATGAAGCGACGGGAAACATGCGGGTGATCGGCGCGAACCCCGACGGCCGCAGCGGCACGTCTCCGGTTTCGTCAACGACGGCCTTGGGCGGCATCGAGAGCCTTCGCGGCGGCAAACCCATCGTTGTTCACGACGTCGAACGCCTGCCCCATTCGTCCCCGAGCGCGCGCGCCGTTCGCTCCAAGGAGGTTCGGTCGTACATGGTCATTCCGCTGCGCTGCTCGGACGAGGTGATTGGAGCCCTGACGCTCGCAGCCACGCAGTCACACGCGTTCTCCCCGGACGACATCGCGGTCGCACAAGAAGTGGCTGACCATCTTGCCGCGGCGATGGCACGGACGCGGATTCGCGACGATGCCGCCGTGAAGTCCGAGGAATTGGCCCGAACGGTGCAGACGCTGCGTAGCGCGGACGACGAGCGCAAGGAGTTACTGACGCGTCTGGTGCGCGCCCAAGAAGAAGAGCGTCGCCGCATCGCCTCCGACGTCCACGACGACCCGCTGCAGGTGATGACGGCGGCGAACCTTCGATTGCAGATGCTGCGTCGCATGATCGTCGACCCCGAACCCGCGCAAATGCTTACCCAGCTGGAGCACAACGTCCACCAGGCGATCGTGCGCCTTCGGAACTTGCTGTTCCAACTGCGCCCTCCGACGCTGGATCGCCAGGGCCTCGCTCCCGCGATCCGCCTGTGCCTCGAGCAACTAACGAGCGAACTGACCGTCGAGCACAACCTCGAGAACCGACTCGGCGAGGAGCCTTCGCTGGAGATCCGTATCGTGATTTACCGGATAGCGCAGGAAGCGATCACCAACGTGCGCAAGCACGCCATGGCCGAACACATCAGTGTCCTTCTGGCCTACGAGGCAGATGGATACCTCGTTCGCGTTCGCGACGACGGACGCGGATTCGACCCGTCGGCGGCCGAGCACGCGCGCCCGGGACACCAGGGAATCTTCGCAATGCGCGAACGCACCGAGATCGCCGGGGGCAGGATCAGCATCGACAGCGCGCCCGGCGCCGGCACGACGGTTGAGTTCTGGCTTCCCGGTGAACCCGCGCGCCCGGCAGTCGCCTCGTAAAGCCCCGAGGCGCGAGCGCCGCCGGCGTTAGGCCTGTTCGGCCGCGCCGCGAACGACTGCGGCCAGATCTTCCAACGTGGCTCCCCCGGCGCGCGCCAGCCCGAGCACGTAGCACAGCACGGGAGCGTTCTTGCGGTCGCCGCTGTCGTGTGCCGCGATACGAGCCACGTCCAGCAACGTCTCGATATCTGTGCTCGACGGCGCGATCGACGCGGGGTCCGACCCCGCAGCCTCGGCAACCGCGGCACTCACTCGCTCAAACCATTCCATCCCTCAGCCTCTCTCTTCGGGCAGCAGCGCATCCTCGTCGTCCACGTCGTCGCCTTCCAGTTCCTGCGGCGCACGGGCGATCATTAGCAATACCGCGATAACCAGGAACCCGCTGATCGCCATGAACGGGAAGGAAACATAGTGGAACTTCCAGATCGTCGTCGTCGAGCACGGCGTGTCCAGCCGGCAAGCAATCGACGTCTGGTCCGGAAAGCGCTCGAGCTGATAGTGATACGTCGCGATGATCGTCCCCACGCCGGCCAGTACCAGGGCGTAGATACGGATCCCAACGTCCTTCTTTATCGCCGCGATGCCCAGGATGATCGCCAAGGGGTACATCGCGATCCGCTGGTACCAGCACAGCAGGCACGGCGGAATGTGAGCAATCTCAGAGTAGTAGAGGCTTCCGGCCATCGAGACCGCAGCCACCGACCACGCCAACGCCAGGGCCGACCCCGAAAGCGAGTCACGCAGGCGCGCGCCCACCTCGGCAACAGCCGGCGAGAACAGCCCGCCGATCCACAGCACCACGGCAACGACAACCGCAACGTTGGAGAGAACGGTGAGAAGTGCGAAGAACGTCGTCAGCGTGTCTACGCTCATAGCAACCTGGACTCCCGGCTACTTGGTAGGCGACGAGGACGCCAGCTGCTCCAAGACTCCCCACACCTGCTCCGGCTCGAACATGCCGCTCACACGCATGACCACCTTACCGTCGGCGTCGGAGAACACCCACAGCGGGAATGCCTGCAACCCGTATGCACCGGCCGCGCTGTTGTTCTTGTCGTCGACCATGACCGGCAACTGCCACCCTTCGCGCTCGAGCCACTTGTCCGGCGGGTAGTTCTCCCCCGACGGGTCTGTAGAGGTCGCGACCGAGATGATGTCGGTGCCCTCCGGTACCGGGTGCTCATCGAGCCAGGCCTGCACCGCGGGAACCTCCTGCCGGCAAACGTGACACCAGTGCGTCACGAACAAGATCGCCTTCGGCCGACCGTCCCTGCGGATGACAACGTCCTTGCCGTCGAACGAGCGGCCCGCAACCTCCGGGATCTGCGCGCCGATCGCCGGGTCGGCCGCCCCTTGCTCCGGTGCCTTCGACAGTCCCCCGCCGGTCACGGTCACTTTCGCGGAGGCGGCGGGGTTGCCGCTGGAGCCTCCGCGCGACATGACGGTCGCCGCGATCCCCAACGCGACAAGGACACTCACCAGAATCGGGAACACCGGGACGCTCTTCTTCTTCTTACGAACCGGTCGCTTACGGCCGGTCGCCGACCCCTTCGTCGGCTGCGACGCAGCCGCCTTCGAACGTGACTTCTTTGCCATCTGTACTTCCTCCCCGCGCGGCCGAGCATCGACGCCGGCCGAGCCGCTTACACTGAAATCTCTTCGTCTGAAAGGTAGCAGGCCGGATCAGGAGCCCAGCGATCTCCGCTCATAGCCTCCGCGCGCGCCCGCAGTCCTCCACCACACACGTCCAGGAATCTACACCCCAAACAGCGACCGCCCAGGTGCGCGCGCTTGTCCCGAAGCTGCGTCAGAACCGCGTCGTCGGGATTCGACCAGATCTGCGAGAAGGGCCGCTCGCGAATCGACCCCAGCACGACGCTGCGCAGGAACTGGTCGGGGTGGACCACGCCTTCCCAGTTGACGCTTGAAATCCCGACTCCGGTGGAGTTCAGGGCACCCCCGTTCCACCGCATGCGCTCAAGCACCTCCTCGGCGCGCGTTGCATCGCGCTCGCGGAGTTTCGTATACATGTAAGGACCGTCGAAGTGGCCGTCCACCGTCAGGATCTCGACTGGCAACCCGCGCTCGACGAAATCCAGGGACTTGGCCATGATTCGATCAACCGCCGCGCGCGTCTCGACGACCGACAGCAGATCGCTCGTGCGACCACGCCCGACGGGAACCAGGTGGTAGAAGCAGATCCGCTCGATACCCTCTTCTTCTGCAAAAGCGAACAACGCTTCCAGCTCCGCGACGCTTTGTCGCGCCAACGTAAGGCGAAGACCAGTCCGGACCCCCTCCGCCCGCAACGCTCGGATGCCCGCGCGCGTCTCCTCGAATGCTCCCACATGCCCGCGGAAACGGTCGTGGGTCTCCCCAACTCCGTCCAGACTCACGCCGACGTACACGACGCCCGCCTCGGCAAGTGCCTTTGCGCGCGCGGCGTCGATAAGCGTTCCGTTCGTCGAGAGCGTGACTCGCAACCCAAGGCTGCGCGCAAACGTCAGCAAATCCAGCAGATCGTGGCGCATCAGCGGCTCACCGCCCGACAGCAGCAGCGCCGGAACGCCGAAGTCGGCTAGATCCTTGATGAAGTCGCGCGCCTCGGCATTGGTCAACTCACCGGGGTACTCCTGGTTGCGCGAACTGGAGTAGCAATGCCGGCACGCAAGATTGCACCGCCGCGTGCAGTTCCACACCACGACGGGGCGACGGCTGCCGGCCGTCGCCGGCGCATCGGTCCCCTTGCCGTAGCGAAGCCCGTCGGAGGTGCTGGATCCGTTGGCATACAGTGTTGTCAGGTTGATCATGGTGCTCCTCCTAGGCGAGCACGCAGGCGGGATCCGCCGCGAGGTAGTCGCCGGTGACGGCGTAGGCGCGCGACCGGCTCCCGCCGCACAACGAGTTGAACTCGCACGAGCCGCAACCGCCCTTGAGTGCCGCGGGATCACGCAAAGCGCGGAAGATCGGCGAGTCACGATAGATCTCGACGGCCGATCGTTCGCGGACGTTGCCTGCAGTGAACGGCAAGAAACCGCTGGGCGTCACGTCGCCGGTATGCGAGATGAACATGAACCCCTTGCCGTCGCCGATGCCGACCGCGGGACGATCGAGTCCGTCCGCAAACCGGTACCCGGCGCCGGCCACCGGAGCGTTCGCGCCCTGGCCGTTGCGCGCGGCGACAACGCGGCGGTACGCGGGAGCCTCCGTAACCTTGATGTCGAACGGCGCCACGTGAGACAGGTCGTAGATCCAGTTGAAGAGGCGCTCATGCTCTGCCGCCGACAACATCGTCGCGATCTGCGCGCGCCCCGTCGGGACGAGGAAGAACAGACTCCACTGCACGGGCTCCATGCCGGCAACCACCCGGGCCATCTCGGGAAGACTCTCCACGTTGTGGCGAGCAACGGTGGTGTTGATCTGCAGGGCGAGATCCTCCTCCGCCAGGGTCTGCGTGATGCTCTTAGTTCGCGCGAACGATCCGGGAAGTCCGCGGAATCCGTCATGCACGGCCGCATCGACCCCGTCGAGAGACAGCGCCACACGCCGCACCCCTGCCTCGCGCAGCGAAACGAGTCTCTTGCGCGTCACGCGAGCCGTTGCGCTCGGAGACAGGGCCACACGCAGTCCGAGGGAGTGCGCGCGCGCAGCGATGTCCTCGAGATCCGGCCGCGCCATCGGGTCACCGCCCGTCAGCACCAGGATGCTCGACCCGAAGCGGGCAAGGTCGTCCACGACGGCGAATATCTCTTCGGTCGTGAGTTCGTTGGGGTCGCGATACGGCTGTGCGTCGGCCCGGCAGTGCAGACACACATAGGCACAGGCGCGCGTCAGTTCCCACGCGACCGTAAACGGCGCGGTGTTGACGTCCCAAGATGCAAGCCGCCCGTCGCGCTCCGCTCGCATCGCGCGCGCGCCGGGCGCCAACCCCGCGCCACCTTGGGATTCAGGATGCTGTGCGTGCGACGACAACAGTTCGTACCTCCCCGGAGGTCGAAAGAAGACGGAGCCTCTCCGTGCTTCCCTTCAGAATCGCCCCAACGCGAATGGACGAAACGGGCCGGAGGACCCGTCTTCGTCGGGACGCCGGGGGGCCTCATGGCCCGCTCAGCGGCCTCACAGGCGATTCACAGGAAGCCGGGCTAGTATCCCGGCCGGGAGATCCAACGGTGACAAAGAAAGCTCGCATCCTGGTCGTTGACGACGAGTCGAACATCACCGACCTCGTCGCCACAGCCTTGCGATACGAGGGGTACCACGTCGAAACGGCGGGTTCCGGACGAACCGCGATCTCGACGGCCGCTTCGTTTGGTCCCGACCTGATCGTGCTCGACGTGATGCTCCCCGATCTCGACGGCTTCGAAGTCGTCCGGCGGCTCGGCAACGGCGGCTCCCGGGTTCCGGTGCTGTTCCTCACCGCCCGTGATGCCACCGAAGACAAGATCCGAGGCCTCACGGCCGGCGGCGACGACTACGTTACGAAGCCCTTCAGCCTGGCCGAACTCGTCGCGCGAGTGCAGGCCGTACTGCGTCGCGCCGGACCGCACGCAAACCGGACCGCACGCCTGGAGTTCGCCGATCTCGAACTCGACGACGACACGCGCGAGGTCTGGCGCGCGCAACACTCCATCGAGCTGACGGCCACCGAGTTCAAACTGCTGCGATATCTCATGCTGAACCCGCGGCGAGTCCTGTCCAAAGCTCAGATCCTCGACCACGTCTGGAACTACGACTTCGGCGGGGACGCCAACGTCGTGGAAACCTACATCAGCTACCTTCGCAAGAAGATCGATGCCCTCGGACCACCGCTCATTCACACGATCCGCAGCGCCGGATACAGCCTGCGACTTCCGAAGGACACCTCGTCGTGACGCTGCGCGCGCGGCTACTGCTCGGACTGATCGCGCTGGCGACGGTCGGACTGGCGGTATCGGGTTTCGCGACTCACTCCATGCTGCGATCGTTCCTCCTAGCGCGCATCGACGACCAGCTCGTCGCGGCGCAGGCTCCGGTGGCGCGCGCCTTGTTGAGCCGCTCCGCCGCCCCGGACGGGTTCGTGATGCCGCGCTCCATGCACCCCGGAGGATCGCAGTCGTCGCTGCTCCCGCCGTTGACCTACGGCGAGATCCGCGACGACCGGGGTTTCGTAGTCACCAGCGGATCGTTCGACTACGGCGACACCACCCCTCCGAAACCACAACTGACAACGGCGCTGGTGGCGGAACGAAGCGACGACGCTTTGGCCTTTACCGTCGGCGCCGATGGCGCGCCGTTCGAATTCCGAGCGCTCAGCACGCGCATAGCCGGCCGCTACACGCTCACTGTGGCCGTCCCGCTCTTCGACGTTGCGCAAACGCTACGTCGGCTGGCATTCGTCGAAAGCACCGCCGCTCTCACAGTTCTCGCCGCACTAGCGGGGCTGGCCCTATGGCTGGTCCGCCGCGAACTTCGACCCCTTGAGCGCATCGCGACTACCGCCGGGTCAATCGCCGCCGGCGACCTTTCTCGCCGGATCGAGCACGAGGATTCACGCACCGAGGTCGGCCGCCTGGGGATCGCGCTCAACACGATGTTGGGAACCATCGAGCAGTCATTCACCGCGCGCCGGGAGTCCGAAGACCGTCTGCGCAGATTCGTCGCCGACGCCTCCCACGAACTGCGCACCCCGCTGACCTCGATCCGAGGCTACGCGGAGTTGTTTCGGCGAGGCGCCGAAACCCGACCCGACGATTTGGCGACCGCGATGCGACGCATCGAAGAAGAAGGCGCGCGCATGGGCATCCTCGTCGACGACCTGCTGCTGCTCGCACGACTCGATCAAGGCCGGCCGCTGGAGCGCGCGCCGGTAGACCTTCGCTCGATCGCCTCCGACGTAGTCGACGACGCGCGCGCCATCGCTCCAGAGCGCGTCATCGAGTTCTCCGCGCCGGAGACCGCAATCGTATCCGGCGACGAAGCGCGACTGCGTCAGGTCGCAGCGAACATCGTCGGAAACGCCCTCGCACACACGCCCGCCGGCACGCCCGTTAAGGTAATCGTGCGGGCGTCGGAAGAGTTCATGGAGTTGGAGGTCTCCGACCAAGGTCCGGGAGTCCCCCCCGAGATCGCCGCACACGTGTTTGAGCGGTTCTGGCGTGCCGCCTCGGCGCGCGCAGGTCGACCCGGCGCCGGTCTCGGGCTATCGATTGCAGCGGCGATCGTCGAGGCTCATGGCGGAACGATCGGGGTTTCCGGCGAGCCGGGCGGCGGCGCGACCTTCCGCGTGCGGCTCCCCCGGACCGGCTCGGAGAACTCGTGATCCTCAGGCTGCTCACAGCCGGCTCCCAGCCGAACCAAAGACGCGCGCATCAGAATGACCGCGCAAGCGGACGAAAGGACTCAACGTGTTCTTCTTGACCTACATACGCAACGAGTTGCGACGGCGCGCCGGACGTACCGTGCTAACGGTGCTCGGGTTGGCACTCGGCGTCGGCCTCGTTGCCGCCATCACATCGGTGTCCAACGGGCTGGACGAAGCGCAGCGGGACGTCTTGAACCCGCTCGCCAGCGTGGGAACGGACCTGATGGTCACCAGACCGGTCGCCACGGCGACCCCGTCGCCGGCGGCCGGGACGCCCGAAGAGGGCCCCGGAGGATTCGGGTTCGGGAGATTCGGCGGCGCGCGCGCCGCGATCTCCGCCGAGGACCAAGCCGCGCTCATCAAGGAGAACCAGTCGGTGATCACCGACCTGTCGAAGCTCGGGGATGCCGGCGACAAGTTCGTGCACACCTACTTCCTGCCGGCCACACAGTTGACGTTCCCGGCCGAACAAGCCGCCGATGTCGCCAAGATAGAAGGGGTCGCGGCGGTAGGCACCGGCTTGACCCTGCTTGCCGTCCACCAGGAAGGCACGGTCCCCGAGATCGTCGCCGAGATCCAAACCGGCGGCGAGACCATCACCGTCGAGCAGAACGTGTCGCCCCCCACCACCGCCGAGCGCAAGGTGATGGAGGAGTGCTTCGACAAGCAACGCAAGTCCGGCAAGAGCCCGCGCGACGCGTTCGGGGAGTGCATGCCCGAGCGCCTGCTGCGCTTCAGGGGCTCGGTGAACGTGCCGGAGCGCACCATCCGCCAGGCGCTGAACCCGCCCGAGACCGACATCACCAGCGAGACCTACACCATCGCCGGCGTGGACCTGGCGAAGCCGGACCTCGGCTTGATCACGGAGTCGCAGCTGACCGCGGGCAAGTTCTTGAGCGCAAACGGGACCGCTGAGGGCGTGCTCTCGGACGCGTATGCGCAGCGACAGGGAATCGCTGTCGGACACACGCTCGACCTCAACGGAACCAAGATCACCGTAGTCGGCTTCGCCAAGCCTCCATTGGGCGGCCAAGCGGCAGACGTCTACATTCCACTCGATACCCTCCAGAAGCTCTCGGCGCGCAAAGGACGCGTGAACGTGCTGCTCGTGCGCGCAGCGGACGCAGGCACCGTGAAGGGGCTCAGCGCCGACATCGCCTCAGCCTTCCCCGGCGCCCAAGTGACCAGCGCCGAAGACGTCGCCGCGCGCGTGAGCGGCTCACTGGTCGATGCAGCCGGTCTAGCCGACCGACTCGGCACGATGCTCAGCACCGTATTGCTGATCGCGGCGTTTCTGATCGCGAGCCTGCTGACGTTGTCCTCGGTGAGCAAGCGCGTACGCGAACTCGGGACGCTCAAGGCCATCGGCTGGAGCAAGGGACTCGTCGTGCGCCAGGTCGTCGGAGAATCGCTGGCGCAAGGCGCGCTGGGCGGAATCATTGGGATCGGATTAGGAATTGTGACGGCCCTGGCAATCGCGGCCTTCGCACCGCCGCTTCAAGCCAGCGCCGCGTCGACGACATCCACCGGGGCTATCTTTGGACTCGGGCAGGTCTCGACTGCCGCAACAGACACGATTGCCCTGCGCGCGCCGATCGACGCGTCGCTGCTGATGCTGGCCTTCGGCCTGGCGCTCCTCGGCGGGTTGGTGTCCGGCGCAGTCGGCGCACTGCGTGCCGCCCGCCTTCGCCCCGCCGACGCGCTTCGAGAGATTGGATAAGGGCATGTACGAGTTGAAGAACGTCTTCAAGCGCTACCGCCAAGGCGACGCCACCATCAATGCGGTAGACGGCGTCGACCTTTCGATTCCGGCGGGGGAATTCCTCGTGATCGAAGGCGCAAGCGGATCGGGAAAGACCACCCTGCTGCAGTTGCTCGGCGGTCTCGACCGCCCAACCGAAGGGACCGTAACGTTCGAAGATCACGACCTCGAAAGACTCGGCGAGCGCCAGTTGGCAGACCTGCGCCTGCGCGCGTTCGGATTCGTATTCCAGCAGTTCAACCTCATTCCAACGCTGACTGCCGTCGAGAACGTCGAAGCGGCACTCGCGCCGCTTCGCATGAAGCCGGCGGCGCGGCGCGAGAAGGCATCGGCGCGGCTGGAGGAAGTCGGCCTCGGAGCGCGCGCCGCTCACCTGCCGTCGCAGCTCTCCGGCGGCGAGCAACAGCGCGTCGCCATCGCGCGCGCGCTCGCTAACGACCCGCGCGTCATCCTCGCCGACGAGCCCACCGGCAACCTCGACACACGCAACGGAGAAGAGATCGTGAACCTGCTCGCGCGCCTGTCGCGCGAGCACGGCCAAACCGTAATCCTGGTCACGCACGACCGCACCGTCACCGGATTCGCCACGCGCGCGCTTCACATGCGCGACGGCGTCTTCGTGAACGGATCAAGGACGAACTCGTAGCAGGCTCGCTACTCCCCGAAGACGGTGAGTTGCTGGAACGTCGGGCGGTTCACCCAGTGCATCGAGATCGCCGCACCCGGCAGGAACCGGATGCGCTCGAGTTCGGGATTCATGTCCCACGCGGACGGATCCTCTCCTTGGCTTCCCGCAAGCGCCGCACCTGCTGCGTCGAGCGAGGCCCACAACGCCCCAGCGCAATCCGAGAGAGTCCCGGTCGTGCCGGCCGTTGTGCTTCCGCAATAGACCTGCGACGTCGTGGAGTTGATCGCGTCCTCCAGAACCTGCGACAGATCGGTCCAGATCTGACCGTAGAACCCGTCCTGGTATGCGCTGCCCGTCGGTCCCGGCGCGTTGTCGAATCCGAGCGGGATGCGAGTCACGTCACCCAAGACCGGGTCATAGATCGAGTGGATCATCCCCGACCACCATTGGTCCATGATCGCGACCGCAGATCCATGCTCATAGCGCCCATCGTGATCTGAGTCCCGCCGCAGGGCACCCGAAGCAACCCACGCGCTCAGGATCTCCTTCATCTGCGCCGCGCGCGCCGACGGCGCCGTGCCGGCGTTCAGAACCCGCAACGCGAGCGGAAGGTCGTAGGACGCTCGCATATCGGTGAGTCCGGCTTCCTCCATCAACTGCACGAGTTCGACCACGGTGATCGAATCGTCGGCCGCAACGCGGTCGTGCAGCATCCTCGACCGATAGAGAGAAGACCACCCCCACTTCGAATCGGCCGCACCCCAGTCGCGGCCTGGACGGTTGTTCCACGAGGTCATGAACCCGGACGCCGGGTTGATCTCGTGCGGGTGCTCGGCAGGAGTCAGGAAACCATCCCACTCCCACTCGCCGGTCCCCCAGACCGGAAGATCCGGGTCCACCGACGCGGGGCGTCGCGGGTAGAGCCCTCCGTGCATGTAGGCGATGTCCTTCGCACCTGCATACATCCAGTTGGTACTGAGGTTCACGTCCGCCATGATCTTGACGAACTCCTCACCCGAGCACGCCTCATTGCGGTTCAGCCGCAAGAAGGCGATCGCCGAGTCTGCTTCACGCCCGTACGTCGAGCGCTGGCGCGCGACGGCAACGGGACGCCCGTCAACGGTTCCGCGCGCGATGACCGGACCGTGAATCGTGCGCTCGGCGTAGATGTCCGGAAGCGCGCGGTAACCGGCAACGCCGGGCAGGTGCGGAAGCGAGCGAACCAAGCGGCGGTTCATGGGTTCGCAGGAACCGCGGAACATATAACTCGTCGAGTGCTCCGTCGGTGCGGACCCGTCCGCCTCGCACAGCAACTCGATGCGAGTGTCGATCATGTCGCCGCCGCCCGCGGTCGCGGTCCAGGCCGCGTTGCTGCTACGTCCCAGGAGTACGAACATCGAGATCCCCGGGAACGCGGCGCCGCGCGCGTGAATCGTTGGGCCGTGCAAATCGACTTCCATCAAGATCTCGGGCGAGAAGTACCCGGTTTGCGGCCCACCGAGAAGCATCGGCCGGCCGGTCGCCGAACGAGATGCTCCGACGACGACCGCATTGGACAACCCGCGAGGACGCAGATCGATCGAACCGAGCGGCGTGTCCAACTTCAAACGGTCCCAGCGAATCGTCGCTCGATCCGCCAAGCGCCCGATCTCGCCCAAGCGCACGGCGGGACTGCTCAACGGAGCGAGGTTCTCGAGCAGCACCTGCACGCCGGGCTTGCCGGTCGAGAAGGTGCGCACATTTGCGGCGGGGACGATCTGCGATTCGTCTCGCTGCATGTAGGGGAACGACAGGCCGGTCTGAGAAGGACCATCGTGGTTGTTCCGGTTGCGGAAGTCCTCGTAGATGCCGCGACCACCCACGAGTCCGAACTCTTGCTCGAGGCTGCCGAGCACCTGCGCGTTTCGCAGTTCACCGCCGCCGCCGGCGCCGAACATCGCCCGAATCACCGTGGTCACCGCCACGATGTCGGTTTCTCTCCACGGGGCAGGCATCCGGCCGATCTCGCGGTACCCGTCGGGAAGGGGGACTTCGGCCCGGTGGATGCGCGCGACGTAGTCGTTCACTCCGTCGATGAACTCGCGCATCGAGACCAGCACCTCCTCGCCGTCGTCGCCGAACTCCTTCGGCAAACGCGCGAGTTGCTCTTGGAACTCCTCTTCGGTGTAGCCGTACAAGCGGACCCATTCCGCGTCTGCCATCCACGCGGGCGTCGTCTCAAGAAGTTCGAACGCCTCTCCGCGACCGATGGCACGAAGCAGGTCCATGATCGGAAGACGGTCCTCGGCCGAGACGTAACCCGCACCGAACCACACGTCTTCGTCGGTGTCGCCGTAGACGTGGGGCACCCCCCAGCGCTCATCGCGCAGGACCTTCACGCCCGGCCGGGGCGAGTACTCGCGCGCGATGGTGCCCTCAGGGCCGAAGCCGGCGTTCTTGAAATAACGGAAGAGCGTGTCTTCGGTCAGTTGGGGATACTCGTAGGCCAGGTTGTCGTAGGCCGAAACCTCCGAGATCGCGTGCGCGTAGTCGGCCCCCGGCGGCAAGATCGTTCCAGCCAAGACTGCATCATCGGGCGGAAACCCGGATGCCCGCCCCGGTCCGGGCGCGACCAACGCCGCGATTGCAAGCAATGCAGAAAGGACAACCCGACTACGCCGCATACTGATACTCCCCTCACCCAAAGGCTCTCTCGGTGAAGGTCTTCGGCGGCGGTTCCAGTTCTCCTCCCCGGCGCCCTAGACGCGCGCGAGTTCGGACTCGAGGCGCGCGCGCAAGATCTCGGGGATCGGCCGCGATTCCTTGGCATCGCGCGTCACCGTCACGTAGGTAACGGTCGCCTCGCAAGTAACGCGGCCATCAACCGTCGCGACGTAGCGCAGGTCAAACGACGCGTTGCCGATTCGCTCTACTCGCACCGCGATCTCCATAAGGTCATCGAACCCCGCAGGCGAGCGCCACTCGAGAACCGCCTTCACCAGCATGGCCTCGAATGCGCCCCCTTCGGCGAAGGTCTCCTTCGGAGGGAAGCCGAGCGACTCAAAGAACCTGGTCGATGTATCGTCGAAGTACGTCAGGTAGTGCGCGTTGAAGACGACCCCCAGCATGTCCACTTCCGCATACCGGGGTCGGAGGACGTATGTAAAGGGCATGAGCGGCACGATACCCGAACGCGGCGGAACCGATCACCGGAGGCCTCCGTCCAACCATCGACGATCACGGAGGAACGAATGAGAAAGCTGGCGGGAGCACTCACGATTCTGTTGACGGCGTGCGCGGCACCCGGTTCGATGGCGTCCTCGATCACGCACCCTTCAGGCGCGCGCGAGTTGGTGCTGCAGGTCTCCACGGCCGGCGGATTCGTTCCCGCCGGCTGGAACCTCACCGCCGTCCCCGAGTTCACGCTCTCCGGCGACGGACGCATCATTACCACGGGACCGCAGATCGAGATCTACCCAGGTCCGGCCATGCCGAACGTCCTTGAGCAAAAGGTCTCCGAGGACGGGATCCAAATGATCTTGGCCGCTGCCCGCGACGCCGGGTTGTTCGGACCAAACCACCACTACGACCAACCGGGCGTCGCCGACGCCGGAACGACTACGTTCACCGTCGTCGCCGACGGACGCACGCACGAGATCTCCGCATACGCCCTGGGAATCGAGGGAAGCCTCCCGGCGACCAGCGACGATGACCGGCGCGCGCGCGCCGCACTGACGAAGTTCCGCGAACGCCTCGGCGACTTGCGCTCATGGCTCCCCGAGAACTCGCTCGGCGATGAGCGCGCCTACGACTTCGACGCGCTGCGAATCGTGGTTCGCCCGGCCTCGGGGATCCCCGACGTGACCCCGAACGAGATCGACTGGCCGCTGGACGAAGCACTCACCACGTTTGGCGCGGCCGTGGACGAGCAGATGCGCTGCGGCGTTGTCGAGGGCGCAGACCTTGTGCCGGTGCTGGCGCGCGCGCGCGAAGCCACCCAGATCACCCGCTGGATGAACAACGACCGGGCGTGGTCTCTGGCATTTCGACCGCAAATACCGGGCGAGACCGACTGCTCCAACGACTGATTCCACTCCCCAAAAGCTCGATGGGCCCGCTTCCGCAGAAGCGAGCCCATCGACATACCGTACGTTCTGGCTCTTATGCCAGGCTGATCGTGACCAGAACCGCGTCGTCGTCGTTGCCGTCGCAGCCCAGCAACACTCCGGTCGTGGTGCAGTCGACCGTTGAGACCACCGTGGAAATCTGGTCGCCGTCGGTGTAGTCCTCAGCGTAGACGTAGATCCCGCCGTCATCACCGGAGATCGACGCGCGGCCGACCGAGTTCTCATCGCCCTCGTCGCCAACGGCAACGCCGAGCGTCCCCGACGGGGCGTCTTGGTTCAGGCCGCCCCCGACGAAGACCGGAACACCTGCAGGCTCGAGCAGGTTGTCCTGGCCTGCCGACCGGTCGGTGGGGCTCGCAGGCGTGCCGTTCTTGCCCTTGCCGGTCGCGGCCGAGGGACCCGGTTCCGCAAATGCGCTCGAAGCCATGCCCGCGACCATGCCGATCGCGAGGATCGTTACGAAGAGCTTCTTCACGTTCTCCTCCTTTTGCAGGCGATACCGCCCGCTCGCCTTGCCGCGCTCCGTTCTAACTCGAAGCAGGCGTGCCCAACCCGCCACACCAGCCACTAGTCGAACGGTGCTCTCGGCCCAAGGTCTCCGGTATACAAGACCAGCGCTTACGTTAGAAGACTCTCCTAAGCACTAAATTGCGATGAACGTTACAAACCGGTACTTCCGGAAGGCTCCGATCAGGATCCGAACGCGAAGAGCAAGCTCTCGCCGTCTTCGTCAAGCGTGAGCCGAATCCCCCGGATCTCATCAACCTCCGGGAATCTCCACACCCCGACTGGGCGCGCGTCGGCGGAGAAGAACGCTCCAACCAGCTTCTTGGTCGCGCCTGCGCTCGCGACGAGTTCGGACTCCCCCGCCGTGAAACTCCTGGAACCCTGGGCGACCGTAGTGCGCGTCACCAGCCAGGTCCCGCCCAGCACATCGAGCACCGAGAGAACCTCCAGGCGAACTCCCCGGACCTCCTTCTGAACCCCAATCGCCGTCCAACGGATCTGGCGGCCGCCGGCTGAAAACGAGGTCACGAACCAGACGCCCGACACCTTGTGCAAGAGCGGACGGGTGATCTGCACAGTCCGCTCGCCGGCCGCGGCAACTTCGCGAAGTTCCAAGACCGAATCGAGCAGCACCGCACCCGAGTCGGATGCGACCACGCTCTCGCCGCGCATCGTGCCGCCGAACTTGTGCGCATCCCCGCGCGCCTCATCCGATTCGGCGACGATTCGCGTAACGACCGTCCAAGCGTTCGCTCCGTCCCGACTCGCCGCGGCGGCCGCATCGAAATCACCTGAGAGAACGGCACCGGACCACGTCCGCCACACACGCCGCGCCGCGGCAACGTCGGCCGCCGTAGCCGTCTTCGAGGAAGGCTCAGGCGCAACCGACGGCTTCGCCGTCGGGACATCCACCCCGGACTCGGACGCCACCAGTGTCGGGGTGGACGTTCGCGTCGGAGGGCCGCCGGTCGCGCCGGAGTTCCCGCACGCGCCGAGCAGCACGGCAGCCAGTGTGGCTGCCGTCCCCACAACGATCCTCGCCTTTCGCATTGTCGCGGCAAGAATAGCCCGGAAGCACACCTATCGGTCCATCGTCGCGAGGGGAAACACATCGGCGATCACGTGTACGCGAAGTGAATCCGGGAGCCCCGTTCCCCGAGGAATCGTCAGGCGCACTTGGGCAACGTCACCCGTCGCGCCCGTCTCTGTCGTCATTCCGCCTCGGTAGTCCACCGCGACCACCTCGCCGGTGACCGCGTCAGAAAGCATGATCGACATCACGTGCCGGTCGGCCGAGTAGTGTGCGCCCGGCTCCAAGGCCAGGTCGGCAACAACCGATCCGTCGCTCAGCGCCGTTGGGCGCTCAACCGAGACACCAATCACAGACAGGCCGGCCGGCCGCTTGTTGGCTGGGCCTGCCGCGTCATACGCGCGCGTGATGAAAGTTCCGGCCGCCGCCAACTTGTCGTTGGTATTGCAGAGTCCCAGCAAGAACGCGAGCGGGCCGTACACGGGCACTTGGAGACACTCGACCTCTCCGTAGAGGCTCGCGCCCGGCAGAGTGTCGAGATGCGGCGAGAGGCGTCCGCGCATCTCCATCTTGGTCACCGGAACCGACAACGACCCGAAGTCCAGTGTGAGATCCTTCAGCGACAGCGCGAATGCATCGTCCGAGTAGCGACCGGTCAAGGGGAAAGCGAAGTCACCGGCGGGATCGGCAACCCAGATCCCGGTCGCCGGATCTCTCTTCCCGCTAACAACCCACAACACCACGGACCCGCCGCCGTTCGCATCCGGTGGCGAAACGTCGATCGCGCCGGCGAGCCACTCGAAGCTGTCGAAACCGATCTGGTTGATGCTCGGCAACATGGGCGGCAGCGGCACGGCGATACGGTCGAGTCGCACGGCCGACACCTCGTTCGGTCCAACCGACATAGGGAACCCGATTCCGCCGACCGCACCCGTGCGAAACACGAAGTCGTCGTCGAAAACGCCCAGCGAGGTCCCCCCGATCACCGTGTTGCTCGCCGGGATCCCGTCCGATGTGTAGTTGCCTTTCAGGTGCACGCGATAATTCGTGTCCGGGTCAAGGATGTCCCTCGGCACGATGTGCAAGAAGTGCCCGTCTCCCGACAGTTGCGCATCGAAGTCGAACGCAGGCGATACCGAGACCAAGTCCTTCGCCGTCCCCGACGGACCGGGAAGCATCGCGGCATCCACGGTCTCGCCGTTGCGACGCACGACCAGGCGGGCGTTGATCATTACGGCAGCAGGCAGTCCGCTTTCCGGACCACTTTCCATGGTCGAGCCGCCGGAAGAGACCAAGAACGCGCCGGTAAGGTCGCCGGCAAACTCCTCGCCGGGATCGGTTTCGCAGCGTGCGTCGGCGACGTTCAGGCAATAGTCGTAGGGAACGCGCCACATCCGGCCGTGCTCTCCGCCGATGTACACGCCGTCGGAGCCAAGTGCTGCAGACGCGTTGAGGTCGTTGCGATCGCGGAGCACCGGATCATCCGGTGTGGTGTCGAACGACCAACGTCGAGTCCCATCCGACGAGTTGATCGCGTACAGATTTCCGTTGGAAGATCCGGCGTAGACGATGTCGCCTTGCTCGCCCTCGGGCGCGCGCCCGACGACCGGCGAAGACCGCACAGCGTCCCCGGTGTCGTAACGCCAAAGCAAGTCTCCGCCCGGTGAAAGCGCGTAGATGGACCCGTCGGTCGACGCGACGTAGATCGCGTCGGTGTTACCAAACGCGTCCTCGCCGAGTGCGGCGGATGCGTAGATGTGATCGCTCGTCGGGAAACTCCACTTCGGAACCCCGGTCGCCGAATCGAGCGCATAGACGCGACTGTCCCAGGAGCCCACGTAGAGCGTTCCGTCGGTTCCAACCGCAATCGACGCGCTCAAGAATCCCGATGTCGGAGTGCGCCACTTGGTCTTTCCGTTCGAGTCCACCGCGTAGATCTGCAAGTCGAGCGAATCCCAGTAAGTCGTGCCGTCCGGAGCTACTGCGGCCGCACTCCACACCGCGTTTCCGGCGGCCCACGCCCACTTCTGAGTTCCATCCGGATTCACTGCAAACCCATAGCCATTGGTGGTGCCCGCATACAGCGTCCCGTCGTGGCCGGTCACCACGTTGCCCTCGAACCAGTTCACCAGTTCACCGCTGACCGGCGGCAGCGTGTTGGCGAACTTCCACACCAGACGATCAGCGGAATCCAGCGGCGCCGAGTCCGCGCGCAAGCGATAGAGGTTGCCGTCGCCCGACCCGAAGGTGATCGGCGACGAACCCAGGGAGGGATCGTCGCGGCCGATGGTCGCGGCCGAGTCGATGATTCCGCCGGTGGCATAACGCCAGCGCTCGGTCCCGTTGGGGTTCAGCGCGTAGAAGTTCTCGTCGGCGGAGCCGAAGTAGACCGCGCCATCGGCACCGATAACCGGCGTGCTGAAGATCCCCTTGCCGGTCTCAAAAGACCAGGGTACGGCGCCTTGGCGATAGGTCGCACGTAGATCGCTTCGTCCGGTGTTGCGCGCGTCGTGACGCATCTGCGGCCAGGGCGACCCCTCCTGAAGGGGTGGTCGCGGCACGCTCGCACGCCCTGCCGGCGCCATGGATACGCACATGATTGCGACGACGAACAGCAGCGAACGGCGATACATGCAGCCCCCTTGTTGCCTCACCCGGTGGGCTCCCATGAAACACGCCGCCCAGCTACTAGGTCAAAACGCAGCTTTTGTCAGGCCTTGTTGAGTCGCCGGTACACGCCGCGGTTGCGTTTGTGGATGTGGCGGAAAGCGCCGTACATCTCGTCGTAGATCGCGCGGTTCGCCGGATCGGGTGAGAACGCACGCTCAACCCGAACCAGGTCCGGGATCTCATCGAACTTCACCCACCCGGCGCCGACCGCGGCAATCAGCGCTGCGCCCCTCCCGTTGGCCTGCCGAGGATCAGCGACACGGTGGATCTCGCGATCCAAGACATCGGAAAGGACCTGACACCACGTGTCGGACTGCGCGCCGCCGCCGATGAATCGAAGCGGTTCGAGTTTGCGCTTCACGAAGCGATCGACGTAGTGCAAGCTCCAGCGAATGTTGTAGGCAACACCCTCGAGCACGGAGCGCGCCATGTCCTCCAGCGTCGTGGTCGTGGACAAGTTGTGCCACCCGCCCCGCAGATGCGTGTCGTCCACCGGAGTGCGTTCACCGTTCAGCCACGGCGTGAAGATCAAGCGGTTGCTCCCGGCCGGCGCCGAACCCGCGACTTGCTCCATCACCGCGAACGGATCCTTGGGAAGCGGCGCCCCGACGGATCCCCACGCGCGCTCCAACACGTGCTTGACCAAGAAGTCGACGGATCCGCCGGCGTAGTCCTGCTCGTTGACCACCTGATAACGGCCCGGAACCGCAGTTGGGAAGCACGCGATCTGATGCAGAACGTCGGTGCGGCGAAACGGCACCGGACACTGCACCCACGACGAGGTACCTATGTAGAGGTGTCCCTGATAATCGCGCACGGCACCTGAGCCAACGAGCGCCGAGGCCATGTCCGCCGCGCCGACTGCGACGCGCGCGGTGCGCGGCAATCCGAGTTCGTCGGCGACGCTCGCGCGCAACGTTCCAAGTTCCTCGGTGGACGCGCGCAGCGGCGGCAACTTCTCGCGATCGATCCCCAGCCCGCGGATCAGGCCGTCGTCGTACCGAATGTTGTTCGCGTCGCGCGTATCGGTCACGTAGAAAAGCTGCACCGCGTCGGGCGACGTCGCGACCTCTCCGGTAAGCCGCAGCGTTAGATAGTCCTTGCTGGACAGGAACCAGCGCGCGCGCGCGTACTCCTTTGGAAAAGCGTGCTTTACCAGCAGGACGTGCGCTGCGTCATCCTTCCCGGACAACGCAGGCGCACCCCCCGTACGCCTCACCCAGCGCGATACCTTCGTGATTCCGTAACCCTGAAAACTCGGAAACCCTCGCATCGCTGCGCGCACGTACTCGCTGCCGCGCGAGTCCAGCCACGTGATCGCCGGCATCACCGGCTCACCCTCGGAATCGACGGCCACCGTTGTCGAAAACGTGCTGGAAACACCAACGAGTTCGATGCGTTCGAATGACACCCTGCCGCGCGCGCGCAATGCCTTCACTGCCGTGACGAGCGCATCCCACCACCCCTGCGGGTCCTGCTCCGCCCCCCCGCCCGGTAGGTACAACGTCGGGGTGGAGACGAACTCCGCGTCCAACACTGCGCCGCGCTCCGACACGATCGCAGCCTTGATGCCGGACGTGCCGTGATCGATCGCCAGAATGAAGCGTTCCATCGGCCGCTCCCCTACAGAGGCATCTGCTTCACGGTGCCGTCCGGCAGAACCTCTTCGATGAACGTGCTTGCCGACGAAGTCAGCGACGGCAACTGTGCGACCAATCCAAGGAAATCGGTTGCGTCTAGCAGCGCCTCAGGCGGCAAAACCCCTGCGGACGATGCCTTGCCGCGGTGGACGAGCATCGTACCGATCGCCGCCGGAATCCCGGTGCCTTCGCCCAACGCCTTGCTCGCAGACGCCATGTGCAACCGAAATTCGCGTGGCTCGCCGTCCTTCTTTCCGGTGACCACGACCGAGATGCATCCACGCTGCTCGCCGAAGTTCGTCTCGGCCAGAATCCGGTCGCGCTCGCGGATCAGGAACGCAGTTGCGAAGTCGTAAGGAACCACCGACTGATCGCCGACCGACACCGGGTCCTTGCTGCTGAGCCCCAGGCGACACATCTCTGCCGTCAGCTCGTAATACGGAATCGGAAGAACCGAGCCCTTGTTGGTCACGCGCTGCAGTTTGATGAATCGCGGGAGCGTGAGTTGCTCGGGGTGCGGGTACGGAAACACGGGTATTCCGTCTCCAACCAGCGGGAAATCGAAGGTCTGACGCAGTGCGATCCCATCGGGCTCGAAGTACTTCACCGTACGCAACTCGCCTTCGAGGAACATCGGAATGTCGATGGACATGCAGTGGAAGCGATGGCCGATGACACCGGGGCCCTCGATCGGCTCGCCGCCGTGAGTGTGGAAGATGTCCACCGTCTCGCACTCGTCCAGCATCTGGTCGACGACGAACTTCGCGAACAAGTTGGTGACGCCGGGAGAGGAGCCCATGCCGATCAGCGCGGTGACGCCGGCGGCCTTAGCGCGCGCGTCCCACTCGAGGATCTCGTTGGTCACATCCACGTCGTCGCAGACGTCCACGTAGTTGATGCCCAGATCCAGCACGGTCGACAGAACGGTCTTGACACTGCGGTAGAAGGGACCGACGCAGTTCAAGACGATGTCGCTGCCTCGGACGAGGTTCGCAACGCCGTCGGGATCCATCACGTCAACGCCCGCGGCCGTGACCCCCGCGCGCCCGATCTCGGTGGCGAGTTCCTGCGCGCGCGCCAGGTTCCAGTCGGCGATCACGACTTCGTCGAAGCCGCCGTGTTCGGCCAGCGTGCGCACGGCCTGACTGCCCACCGCTCCGGCCCCACCCAGGACCACCACTTTCGTCGCCATGACCCCTCCAGATCCCGCCGGTCTACCCGGCACAAGCTCGCGTTTGCTAAGATAGCGAGCGCACACTATCAAACATAGGACCGGGAAGGAAACCCCGTGGCGCAGAGAAGGACCCAGACCGAGCGAAGCGCTGCGACCCGCGCGCGCCTGTGCGCGGCCGCGATCGAAAGCCTGGCTGAACGTGGATACGCGGGCGCCACAACGGCCGACATCGCCGCGCGCGCCGGCTGCTCCCAAGGGGCTCTTTTCCGCCACTACCCCACCAAAGCCGACCTATTCGCCGACGCAGCCGAAGCGCTCTACGACGATGTGCGAGAAGTCGTGCGCGCACGCCTAGAGAGCGCAGGCGAAGCCACCGACGCCGTCGCCGCAAGCGTGCGGGCTTTGTGGGACGTGTTCCGCCTTCCGTCCATGACAGCTTCGTACGAACTGGTGATGGCCGCGCGAACGGACCCCGCCCTGCGGGAAGCCCTGCGGCCGGTCTTGGAGCGCAACACCGCGGCCAACGTAACCTTGGCCGCCGGCGTCCTGCCCCAAGGCCTTGCGACGCCGGGGATCGTCAACCTCGTGATCTGGGCGATCCAGGGGGCCGCGATGGACGCTTTCGTGGGTGTGGTCGATCAAGAAGTCGACGAGTTGATCCAAACCATCGCGACGCTGGCGCGCGCCCTGTCGTAACCGGAAGACGGCCCGATTTTGCGGACTGGTAGAATTCGGACACGAGAGCGCGGATTACCAATGCTGGGGGAGCCATGACTCAGATGTCGAAGGCAACCAACGTGCGATCCCGCACGAACCTGCTCGCCGCAGTACTGCTACGCGCGATGGCCGTTTCCTTCAACACCCGCCCATCGCTTCGCAAGTATCTGCGTGGACGCGACGGATGGATCAACTTCTCCGTCGGGTTTCGCACCGAGTCCGACTCGGTTTCCCAGACGCTGCAATTCAAGGATGGACGGCTGTCGGTGCGCGCGGGCGTTCGCTCCCCCACGACAACGCTGATCTTCCACGACGACGACGCGGTCAAGGAAATGCTCGCAGCGACGCCGAATGAGGTGCTGCTGTTGCTGATGCGCGGACGCATGCGCACCTCGGGCAACCTCACTTACCTCTCGCTGTTCAACTTCTACAACTCTCTATTGCTGCGCAAGCGCACGGCGAAGGCACTGGCTAAGCAACGCCAAGAGCGCGCCGGAACCCCTTCGCCGGTTTCGACAAACGGGTCCGCTCCCAAGCCTGCTCCCAACTTCATCACCGCCGCGCCGGCCGACAAGGTGAAGTGGTTGGACGAACCGAACCTTGCTCGCTTCTCACTCGATGACTTCCCTCGCCTGAAGGACTTCCTCGACTTCCACTTCACCAAGAAGCCCGAGATCTGCGCCGAACGCCCGGCGTTGTTGACCCAGTGGTTCCGCGACAACGGTTTCGAGACCGACCGCGACGGCAAGCCATGGAACCCGGTGATGCGCCAAGCCCTCGCTCTGCGCCACCTCATGGAGAGTCGCAAGCCCATCATTCGCTCGGGCGACCTGCTCGGCGGGACCACCACGGCGAAGGACGTCGGCGTGGTCATCTACCCCGACTCTCACGGCACCATGATTTGGGGCGAATTGCTGAGCGCCGCCGACCGCATGCTGAACCCGTACGACGTCTCCGAGGAGACCGTGCTAACCCTGCACCAAGACGTCTTCCCCTACTGGGCGAGCCGCAACTTCCGTGAATGGGTGCGCGACCGCCACGACGAGCCCCTGTACCAACAACTCGACGGTCGCTTCGCCGTCTACTTCGCCTGGAAGACCGCAGCGCTTTCGCACACAATCGCCGACTACCCCAAGCTCTTCGCCGTCGGCGCGCGCGGCATCATCGAGGAGATCGACCGTGAGATCGCCGGCGCCGACGAATCCAAGCGCATCACATTGCAGGCGATGCAACAGACCCTTGAAGGCGTGATCGCCTACGCGCGCAACATCGCCGCGCAGGCGCGCGCCGAAGCCGACGCATGCACCGACCCGGCGCGCGCGGCGGAGTTGCGCGCGATCGCCGAGGCGTGCGCGCGCGTTCCCGAGCACCCTGCTCGCACCTTGTTCGAAGCCGTCCAGGCGATGTGGCTGGTGTGGATCGGGCTGCACATGGAGAACACCAACGCCGGGCTGTCGATCGGGCGCCTGGACGTGTGGCTGCAGCCCTTCTTCGAGGCCGACATGGCAAAGCTCTCCGACGCCGGCGCGCGCGAGGAGTACGTGCGCAACGCGGTCGAGTTGATCGGCTGCTTCTACATGCGCCTCACCGATCACCTGCCGCTGGTTCCCGACATCGGCAACTACCTGTTCGGTGGAAGTTCTTCCGACCAGGCGATCACGCTCGGCGGCCTTGCGCGCGACGGATCCTCGGCCGTGTGCGACATGACCTACGTGTTCTTAAAGGTCACCGAGATGCTGAAGTTGCGTGACCCGAACGTGAACGCGCGGTTCAGTTACAAAGAGAACAGCGATGCCTACCTCAAGCGATTGTGCGAGGTGAACCTGATCACGACGGCAACACCGTCCATGCACTGCGACGAGACCATCCTGGCCTCGATCGAGCATCTCGGGTACGAACTCGAGGACCGGCGCGACTGGTCGGCGACCGGCTGTGTCGAGCCGACCGTGTCGGGCAAGCACATCGGGCACACAAACTGCATGATGTTCAACCTCGTCGCCGCGCTGGAAATGGCGCTCTACGACGGATTGCACCCGCTCATGGACTGGAAGGTCGGCCCCTCGACCGGCGATCCGGCAGCCGGAGCCTTCCCCACCTTCGACGACTTCTTCGCCGCCTACACCACGCAACTGCGTTTCCTCGCCGAACAAGCCATCGAATACAACAACGTCCTGGGCGCCGCGCACGCAGACCTGCGTCCGACACCTCTGCTGTCCTCGCTCATCGATGGCACCATTCGCTCGGGCAAAGACGTCACCGTCGGAGGAGCGAAGTACAACACGTCCGGAGCGGCCTGCATCGGACTTGCTGACAACGTGGACTCGATGATGGCGATCAAGCATCTGGTCTACGATGAGAAACTGATCGGATTCGGCGAACTGCTGGACGCATTGCGTGCCGACTTCGTCGGGTACGAGAACATCCACGCCATGATCGACAACAAGGCTCCCAAGTTCGGCTCGGGCGACGCCGACGCGCTCAAGATGGCACAGCGCATCCAGAGCGTGACGCACGGGATCTTCGCCGAACACCGCAACTTCCGCGGCGGCATCTACACGACCGGGTTCTGGTCGATGTCCAACCACGTCGCGTTCGGAAGCCTGACGGGCGCGCTGCCCTCAGGGCGGCGCGCCGGCAAGGCCTTCACCCCCGGTCTCACCCCGTCGCCGGGGGCTTCGCCGAACCTGCTCGACAACCTGCGCGACGTCGCCATGCTCGACCCGCTGTCCAACGACAACAACATGGCCTTCAACGTCAAGTACGTCCCATCGGCGAGCGACCCGCACGAGCGCTCAGTCTCGAACATGGCGGCGTACGCGCGCGGCTACTTCGAGATGGGCGGCATGCAGATGCAACTCAACGTGGTCAGTTCAGACACGCTGCGCGACGCGATGGCGCACCCCGAGAACTACAGGGATCTGCTCGTGCGGATCTCGGGGTACAACGCCTACTTCGTGACCCTCAACCGCGACATGCAGATCGAGTTGATCGAGCGCGCGGAGTACGGGGCGTAAGGCCTACTTCCACTCGTAGATCTTGCCCTCGCTCTTGCCGGACTCGTCCATCTCGTGCTCGAACACCATCGGCTGGCGGGTCAGACGGTCGAACTTCTCCGAGGTCGTCTGGTAGTACAGCGACCCGCGCCAACCAATACCGGTCCCCCGGCCCGTCGGGATACCGATGCCTCACGCGGTCCAAGTCAGCGTTGCACCGCCGGGCTGGAGTTCACAAGCGGCGAGCGGCGCGCCTTCGGGGAGCCGTGCGTCCCGCCTCATCAGAAGGCCCCGTCGACTATCTGGAAGAGAGAAACGCCCTTACGTGACCCTCGGCGGCTGCGGCAAGCCGGCGAAATGCGAGGGGCTCGGTTGGGAAACTAACGCGGGTGGGATGTTCGTTGGTCGCCAGGGCTAAACACGCCGCGGTGTACTTGCGTTCGAGCACGAGGCGCTCGCAAAGCACCTGGTAACGCTCGGCGTACGACGCACCCCTGAACGCCGGATCGACTTCGAAGTGCGGCTCGACGTTCGCTACCGGCGCGTGAACCTTCTCGCAGTCCTCGAGGAGAAAGAAGTAGCCGAGGAAAGGTGCTTGGTGCTTCCCAAACCGTCCTTCTCTGTACGCCGTCCAGAGATCCTCGGCGTTGCCGATCGCTTCTTCGGTGCGATTGTTGAAGTTGTTACCGAAGCTCGGGCCGACTTGAGACTTGAATTCCACGGCGACGAGCAGACGGCCCTCGACAACTACGAGCAGATCCCACTTCTTCTCGGGCCGGTAATACCCGGGAAGCTCAAGCGCCGTCCGCACCCTGATGTCTGAACGATCAAGTCCCGCGTGCACAAGGACGTCCGCCAGTAGAGCCTCGAACCCACCCATCTGCGTGCCGCCGGTGACGGCGCCGCGCGTCCCTGCGTCAACCTTGCCGCCCTCGATCTGTTTCTGCTGTTGCCGGCCGCGCGCATTCCAGAAGGCCCCCACAGCCTCTTGGAATCGCTCGTCGAGATCCGCTAACACCCGAGAGCCCCGGCCAGATGCCCAATCCCGTACGCATCGATTGCTGCCGACGTAGCCGCGCTTGCATCCCGGCTCCAAAAAGCTGCGCGCAGTCGATCCGAAACGTCGTCGACAATGGCAAACGGCTCCGGAACTCGAATCCGACGCAGATACTGCGCCTGGAAGCGCAGCGTGCCGCCGCGCATCTTGACGCAGTAGGCCTCGATAAATATCTGCGCAACGCGCGAAAGCAACAAGCCGCCGAGTACTTCGAGATCCCAGCCATCTGAGGTGAGGTAATAGAGGTTGTGATGCGGGTAGGTCCTGCCGTCATCAAGGGTTGGATTGCTCGACATCTTCATGTCTGGGAAGTAGAGCTTCGGCCGGCCCAGGAGTTCGGCGTTGACTTTATCGATCGTGCGATACCAATCCCGAGGTCGGCGTTGAGCGATATTGCGCCTGCGAAGTTCGGGCGCGCGACCTTCGAAATAGGCGCGAAGCCTCGGGTAATCCTCCAACTGCACAAGATCACCGTGACGAGTCCACGGATTCACTAGATAGTTCCCCGACCACTTGACGGCGCCCTCGCGCGTGTCGGCGGCCATCGCCAGCGGAAGCAGGCGATCATCCTCGACCACATCGGCGTCCTTGGTGATGTACACGCGGTCGGCGCCGCTGGCGACACCGATGCCAATCTTCGTTCCGGTAACGGGATCTTCGAGGGGCGCGAAGTTGGCTTCGAGGTACTGCAAAAGTTCGAGCTGATGCGGTTCCAGGGCCGGCCACGGGGCACTACCGCTGAACCACGCATCCACCTTGGCAACGCTGAACCCGGGAACTGCCCGGCTCTTATCGTGCGCTGCGCTTCGAATGGCGTCGGCCAAAGCCATCCCCGGCAACGACCCCCCAGCATCGGGTCCTGCGCTTGCAATCAGCGCCCCACGTTGCGGTCCACGCCTGATAACCGCAACCGCCGGGTAGGCCGCGACCTCGTCCTCGAAGGCAGGGGCGTTGTGCATCTCGATCACCGCCTCGACGCCGCACGCGGACGTGATCAACCGCCGCAACTCCACGCCGTAGGCAGAACGCATCCATCTGTCGGCGCAGATGAAGGCGAGCACTCCCCCGGGCTTGAGAGTTCGGATCGCGGCTTCCATGAATCCAATGTAGATGTCCCCGCGGCCAACCATGGTGGGGTAAAGAGCCCGGTAACAACTGAGCACATCCTCGGGGATGTCGTCGTATCGAATGTACGGCGGATTGCCCACCACGACATCAGGCCGTCGAGCGTCTCTCGAGTCCAACAGGTAGTCGCCCACGTGCACCCAGCCTTGCGCGATACGGTCGGCGTCCTCGCGACCGACGCCGTGGTCAAGCAATGTGCGCACGGCAGCCGCGACCGCACGCCGGCCCGCCTCCGAATCAAGCTCGTACGCGCGCAAGGCTCCTGCCGCATCGTCAAGCGGGCGCCCGTGGGCTTCGAGCGAAGCAAGCAACCGCCGAATCATCGGGACGAGGAAGGCGCCTTCCCCGGCCGAAGGCTCCACCGCGTGGAGATCCGCCAGATCGACCTCTGGGCGATAGCCGGCAAGATCGAGAATCAACTCGACAACCCAGGGCTTGGTGTACACAACTCCCCTGGGCTCGGCGGGAAGCTCGATCGCATCGCGTTCCACAACGACGACGGAGCCGGTGCTGTCGGCCTCGGCGGCTTGCTCAGTCCAGCCAAGGTCCAACTGCAACTCAACCGGTCTGAGCAGTGTCCTCGCAGGTCGCACCACGCGTACTTCCTCCAGTGGGCTGTTACGCTACTCGAACACCTGTTCGACTTCAAGAACGGCCAGCCGAACACCCCCTTACGAAGTTTAGCCCAGCCAGGGCATTGACCCGCCCGCACCGCACGCGAACCCCCGCACTGGGCTCCTCCCCCAGCCGGGAGCGCACGGCTCGGATTCCTGGCCGGGTTCTGTTTCGAGTAGCTTCCGAGGGGTCCGTATGATTTCGGCCGCCGTCGTATAACGCCCTCATCCGTACGCGAGGCGGCAGGGGCCGTTCACATACGAGAGGATAAAGGGCCTAACCTCCCTGAATGCGAACCAGCCTCGATTCACTGCCGTCCTGCCAGATGTGCACGTCGAGTGGAGCGACGGACGCCGCGAGGGAAGCACTCGGGATGCGCACGCAGAGCGTACGCGCCAGCTCCATCGCGATCCTACCGACCGACAAGCGGCACTTGGGGGACTGCGCAAGGAAGCGTCGCATCGAGCTGCCTGATCAGGTTCAGGTCTCACTCGCGGAGATGGCAGATGCTTCTCGACCACTGCGGAAACCCGGATGAACACGCGGCCTCGGCGAAGGTGCGCCGGCACCCAGCGGCCCTCCACAGGTTCGGCGCGGCGTTTTGCAGATAGGTCGACGCCCGGCGACGCAACACATCAAAGCTGCGCTTGTCTTGACCCACCGCCTCCCACAACCGCGCCGAGACGTGCCGCTGGCCGTGCTGGTGGAACCGCCCGACGACCGGCACCGTCAAACCAGCGATGAGACGGATGTGGCTCACCGCGAGCCTGCTGGTCCTGTCCTCGTGCGCCCAGCGCGGCGAGGTCTTGTCGCCCATCGAATCCCCGGCCACGTCGCGACGCTTCGAGGTCTCGACCACCGTTCTCGAGAACTCCTCACACGGCCCCAGTCTGTGCCTTGGAGTCCTTCTGTCTTCGTTCCCACCGCAATGCGGAGGCGTTCCCGTAGCCGGCTGGAACTGGGACATGGTCGACGGCGAGAGGCGCGCGGCCGGCACGATCTGGGGGAGATACCGCGTGGTTGGGACGTTCGACGGTGCGACCTTTGCCCTCACCGAGCGTCCGGGAACCTACGAGCAGCCCGAAGTCCCCGCCGACGTCGAGCTCCAGCCGGGCTGTCCGGAACCGGCAGCGGGGTGGGAACGACCGCGTCCGGCGGATACGACGGAAGCGAACCTGCAAGCTGCGATCGCCGCGGCGCAAGCAGAACCCGACTTCGCCGGGCTGTGGACCGTCGGTCAGACCCAGGAAGGCGACGTGTCCGCAGCCGTCCTCAACGTGGCGTTCACCGGAGGAGTCGACGGGCGTATTTCTGAGTTGCGTGAGGTCTGGGGTGGAGCACTCTGCGTCGTACAGCGAAGGCGCTCGATCGCCGAGCTGGAACGGATTCGGACCGAAGCAACGGAGTTGATTCGAGAGCGGGGCATAACCCTGCTGAGCGCCGACGCAGACGAGGTTCGAGGTGTGGTCGCACTCGAAGTCGTCTGGTTCGAACCCAACGACCAAGCCGTCTTCGACTCCCGGTTCGGGGACGGAGCCGTGGTGATGAGCGCGCGCCTTCGACCGGTCCAATGAGCCTATTGAACGCCGCGCCGACGATCGACAGCCGTTAGGTGCCTCTGCGCTGGGTGGCCAGGGACCCAATCCCCACCCCTCTCGGGTCTCGCTCGGGAAGTGATATCCGCATCTGGGATTGGAAGGGAGGCCCGCGATATGGACGCAAGGAAGGCCCTCGACATTTGGCTTCACGCCAGGTCCGCATGGCATGACCTAACAGAGTTGTTTGAGTCAGAGCCTGGTTCAAGCCCGCCTGGGTTTCTTCCCCGCGGCTTGCCGATACGACCTGGACTTCTTGGCGGCTGCTCGCCCCGTGTGGGGTGCCGGCACGCCGGCGACAGCCCAAGTCACACGCGAGCCCACCGCCGCGGCGTAGCGTTCGACTGTGGACATGCGGACATCCGCGTGGCCCGTTTCGATCCGCGCGACAGCAGACTGGGAAGTGCCCATCTTGGCCGCCACCAAGGTTTGGCTGATCCCGGCGGCCTCGCGCACCGATGCCAGCTCGCGAAGAAGTTTGCGGCGGTCGAGGGCAGCCTCGACGAGCTCGGGGAACTGGGGATTCGCCCTTGTGCGCTCCTCGATGATCTCGTCCAGGAAGTCCTTCTTCCGCACCGCGGTCCTCCTCCTCTGCCGTATACCGCTCAGGCTATCTCATATGTGAGATCAGCACAAGGGTATTACCTCATCCTCTTGCCCCGTCTTCGCCAGTCGGCAAGCCGGCGCTCCGCGAGCTGCAGCAGCCGTTCGGGCGTCTTCTGTGTCTTCTTCGCGAATGCGTCGAGCGCCAATAGGATCCTCCCCTTCGAGCCCTCTGGAGCAAACAGAATCCGATAGCCCTTGGTCTCCGAGAAAGCGCGAACCTCCCAGATTTCCCCCCGGAGGTGACGTGCAAGCACGAATCCCTGCATTGCGACCTCCTTCATCGCCGCCGCGATCTCGGCGGCATCGCCCTCGGGAAGGCTAGAGATGAAGTCGCGTACCGGACGATGGCCCGCCGGCGTCTCGTAATCACGCCAGCGGCGTCGGACCGGTCCTCGCCCGCGAGTCACCCCGAGGACGGTACCAGGTCGCTACGACAGCCCGGCCCCGATGCGAAACTGTGGCGCCTCGGGCTTCCTCTCGAAGACGTCTCGAAAACCTCTCGCCGTGGGCCCGCCAGGGCTCGAACCTGGAACCAACGGACTATGAGTCCGCTGCTCTGACCACTTGAGCTACGGGCAACCACTTGAGCTACGGGCCCCGCTCTCGATGCTAGCAGCGCGCGCGCGCGACTTACCTATGGGAACAGAGGATCCAGGTCGTCGGTTATGGGCATCTGGTCACTGGGCGGCGGCACCGGTGCGATGATCGGCCCCGTGGGTCCCGGGATGCTGAATGGGTTCTTCGGGTTGCTCCCACGCTCCACCTCGTTCCCGTCACCGAATAGGTCGCCGTCGGTGTCGGGGGCGCGCGGGTCGGTCTGGTGCACCTTCACCTCGTCGGCATCCTTCTGATCCGTGTTGGGAGTGAACTTGCAGTTGTCCGGCCCATCGAGCACGCCATCGTTGTCGGTGTCGGGATCAGGCGGCGCCCCCACACGAAGGAATCCGCCAGAACCCGTCCGCCAACTGATCGATGCTCACGCCCGCTCTGCTCCCCGAGGAATGGATGAACCATCCGTTCCCAAGATAGATGCCTGCGTGTCCCACGCCACGCCACGCGCGATGCCACGAACCACCGCCCGCCCCGCGAGGAGGGTGCTACGCAGTCCGGTGGTGACGCCCGGGTGACGCCCGGGTGACGCGAAGCGACCAGGATGCGTTTCGTAATTAGTCCTGACTGACCCCCCCCAATCGAAGGGTAGCGTGACTATGTCACCGATCAGAAAGATGCTAGCTGTGCTCGCGATGGCTACCATGTTGGCCCTGTCTCTGGGCACCGCCGACAGCTACGGGCAGGGAAAAGGCAGCAGCGCGCCCAAAGAGAACGCTCCCAATCCCAACTCGAACAAGGCCAACAAGCGCCCGAACGCCGACTCAACCAAGAGCACCAACGGTAAGAGTGCCACCGCGAATTCCGGAACTATCAAGGTTTCCGCGCCGCAGGACGCTCCGGACGCCAGCAACGACCCCAAGCCTGGATGCATCTTCCGAGTCGACTTCTTTGGGTTTCGCGCGGGCACGCTCAACCTGACGATCACGCTCCAGCCCCCCACCGGTACCCAGGTGATCGGCACCGACAGCGTCACGATCGCCTCCTCATCGAAGGGCTACCAGACCTCACGCACGTACGACCTAACCGAAGTTCTTTCAGGCTTCGAAGCGCAGGATCAGCAGGGCTACCACGTACGTGTGACCACGGCGCGCGATGACCGCCCCGGCAACGGCGGCAAGACAAAGGTCATCTGGCTCAACTGCAGCCCTGACGCGGACACCACGGTGCGCGGAAGCACGTTCAAGGCCCTCCATTCGATCACGCTCTCCCCACCCGGCAGCGAGATCCTCGGCGTGACCTATGTGCGCCTCTTGGCCAACGAGATCGCCGGCCCGGACGATGTCGAAGTCCTCGGCGTGACATACCGTCGCTCGACCTCCGGTGGGGTGCTCGGTGCTTTCGCAGTGAGCGACAGCCTGGCCCGGACCGGACTCGGTATGGGTTGGCTGCTCATCGCCGGATTGCTCTTGCTGGCGTCAGGACTGCTCCGCGTCGCCGGCCGGAAGCGACCCACGCGATAGATGCAACCGATAGGACAACCACCAAGCGACCCACGCGTGAATGCGCGGGTCGCTGCCCGCCGCCTGTCCACCCTGCTCTTCGCAGCATCGATCATCCTGGCTGGTGCGCAGGTCGCGAAAGTGGTCGGCTCGGATAGGTCAGCGCGCGCGAGTCAGCGCGCGCTGGCGCACAGATTCCCGTCGTCGCTTCCCGTCGTCCACACCGACGCTGCCCCTGCGCCATCCACCGTCAAGGAAGGCGCTACCGTGGCACGCCTGAAGATTCCCTCGATCGATCTGGATCTGATCGTGGTGGAAGGCATCAGCGAGAAGAGCTTGGCGAAGGGACCCGGCCATTACCCCGGCGCTGCGTTCCCCGGTCAGGACGGCGTCATCGCGATCGCCGCGCACCGCAACGGGTGGGGCTCGCCGTTCCTTGACCTGAACCGCGTCCTCCGCGGCGACGTCGTGACGCTCATCGATCAGAGCGGAGCGCTTCGCTACCGCATAACCGACTCGACCGTGGTCGGTCCCGATGACGTCTGGGTGCTGCGCGGCGATCCGTCCTCCACGGCGCGCGCGCGCCTCGCCTTGACGACGTGCACGCCCAAGTTCACCTCACGCCAGCGCCTGGTCGTGTGGGGTGACCTGCTTCCCCCGGAGACCATCACCTCGGTGCCGATACGCGCGCGCTAGTTGGTGAAGATCTCGGTGACGTATGCGGTCGAGCCGTTCCATACGACGCCGATCCCCGCCTTACGCCAGTATGAGTTGAGCAGAACCGCGCGATGCGTGGATGAGGACCAGAAAGCGCGATGGATGGCAAGCACGGTCGGGCCGCGGCCGACGTTCTCTCCCGCGCGCGTCCAGCTGTACGAGCGGATCAGATACGGCAGGTTGCTGTGGTAGATCCGACCCCTGTCACGCATCGCGCGGCTGTGCCGCCGAGCGACATCCGACAGCCCTGTGCTGAGCACAACCGCGCGCTTGCCGTAGTTCGCACGAACCGTGCTGACGTAACCGAACATCTGCCGTTCCGCGTTGGCAGCGGTCTGGGCTCTGGCATGCGACGCCGTCACCGGAAACAGCAGGAGCGCGAACGCTAGGAGCGCGGATGTCCCTGAGCGCCGTGCGAACCGTCCCAAGATCATCAATCCCCTCTTCGACGAACGGCCCCCTTACTCAGGCGTATCGACCGGGCCTCACCCGTTCTGAAGAGAACTCACTACAGACGCCCCGATAAATGACTAGTCGCAGGTGAAATGGGTGGCAAATTTAGGCGATCATGAATTGTGCACCAACCTAATCGCAAACAGTGCACCAGTGAGCTTCCCCCGGTAACGCGGACACCTTCACAATGGACACGTCTGAGCACGGCGACTCACCTAGGACCAGGGCCTGGATCTCCTTGTCACGATCACGAAAGCCCGAACGCAACCCGCTTCGATGACACCGGTGCGATACCCCAGACTCCTTGTACTTCGGTTGACCCTGGAGTTCGAACTACGCCGGTTTCTTATCAGATCAGTGGGCCCGCCAGGGCTCGAACCTGGAACCAACGGATTATGAGTCCGCTGCTCTGACCACTTGAGCTACGGGCCCTGCTCGGTCGCCAGACTATCAGCGCGCGCCGGGATCCACCCCGGTGCCGTATCGTTGCGGCCCATGGAAGGGAAGACACCCGCGCGCGCCGCCACCTCCGGTGCAATCCTGGCGATCGTCGCAGGGTTGTTCATGGTGGGGACCTCGCTGCGAACCCTGATCGTGGTGCCGGCGTGCAGCTCCTGCGGGCCGATCAACGCGGCAGCGCATCGGGTGACGGTGTTTGCCACCCTGGCGGTCGGTCTGGTCATGCTCGTGGGTGGGTTCGTCCACATGCTGCGCGCGCGCCGGCGCCCGCGCGCCTAATCCCGCTCGGTCGGGACCACCGGAACCACGTCGGGCGCGCCCAGGCGCGCAGCGTCGGCGGTGTGGTCGTCGGGCTCGGCCTGGGACTCGCGTTCAGCGGCAACTCGCAACAAGTACGCGCGCACTTCGCGCTCGATCTGCTCATCACCCCAGCCAAGCACCGGAGCAATCAAGTGCGCCACTGGTTCGGCGCACTCCACGCCGCGGTCCCAGGTTTCGACCGAGATCCGCGTGCGCCGGGTGAGCACGTCCTCTAAGTGGCGCGCGCCCTCATGGCTCGCCGCATACACCGCCTCGACGCACAGATAGTCGGGCGCGCCGGAGATCGGCTCACGTAGTTCGGGTCGCTCCAGCGCAAGCGCGAGCACTTCGTCGATCGCCGTCCCGTAGCGACCAAGCAAATGCTCGACGCGCGCAACGTGCAGGTCGTGCGCGCGCGCGATGCGACGTCGTTCGTTCCACACGGCGCGGAAACCCTCAGCGCCGACGAGCGGGACGTCTTCCGTGCACGACTCGGGCACGTTCACGCCGAGCGAGCGCGCAGCCGCGTCCACCAAGTCCTTGGCCATCACTCGATAGGTCGTGAACTTCCCTCCGGCAATCACCGCGAGACCCGGGACCGGATGCGCGACGCGGTGCTCGCGCGACAATCGGCTGGTCGCCTCCGACTCGCCCGAGAGCAACGGTCGCAGACCTGCGAACACACCCTCGACATCCTCGCGCGTAAGCGGCGTCGCGAAGACACGGTTCACGTGCTCGAGGATGTAGTCGATGTCGGCACTGCTCGCGGCCGGGTGCGCCTTGTCGAGGTTCCACTCGGTGTCGGTGGTGCCGATGATCCAGTGCCGCCCCCACGGAATCACAAACAGCACGCTCTTTTCCGTGCGCATGATCAATCCGGTGTCCGAGTGGAACCTATCGCGCGGCACGACCAAGTGAATCCCCTTGGACGCGCGCACCCGCAACGTCCCGCGCTCGGTGACCAAGCGCTGCACGTCGTCGGTCCACACGCCGGTCGCGTTCAGCACCTGGCGCGCGCGCACTTCGATCTTCGCGCCGGTCTCGAGATCCACGGCGTGCACGCCGACTACGTGCTCGCCCTCGCGCAGAAAACCGGTGACCTCGGTGCGCGTCGCGACGGCGGCACCGTGTGCAGCGGCGGTGCGCGCGAGCGCGACGGTGAATCGAGCGTCGTCCACCGAGGCGTCGTAGTAGCGAACGGCCCCGACCAGCGCGTCGGAGCGCAGGCCCGGGGCGGACCGAAGGGCGCGCGCGCGCGACAGGTGACGATGGCGCGGAAGCGCGCGCGCGCCGCCGAGCGTGTCGTACAGCAGCAATCCAGCGCCGACGTACGGGCGCTCCCAGCGGTGTTGCAACGGATACAGGAACGAGATAGGTCGAACCAAGTGCGGAGCCAGACGCGTAAGGAGCAAACTGCGCTCCCGCAGAGCCTCGCGGACAAGGCCGAACTCAAACTGCTCCAAGTAGCGCAGCCCGCCATGGATCAGCTTGCTCGACCTGCTGGAGGTTCCCGCGGCGATGTCTCGCATCTCGAGCAGACCTACCGACAACCCACGAGTCGCGGCGTCCAGCGCGGCCCCGGCCCCGACCACACCGCCGCCGACCACGACAACGTCGAAGACCTCTGAGTTCAAGCGGGCAAGCGAGGCCGCGCGCTCCGCGGGTCCCAATCGTGTTCCGGACGGCACCAGATCCTCCAAATCAGACGACCAGGGGATGTTACCCGGCGCGCGCCCCGCCCACGTTTCGCGCTTCTCCGATCGGACTCGCTAGGCTTTCTCCCCGGAGTCGTAGGGAGGATGCCGTGCTGGAGATTGCCGCAGTTCGCCTCGTAGCCGCCGACGACCAAACCCACCACCACATCGACCTCGTCGGGTACCTCTCGCCCCATCTACCCGACGAGCCGATCATGATCGACATCCCTCGCGTCGCGCAGCGCATCGCCCTTGGAGAGAAGTTCGTCGCGGTGGTAGACGGCGAGCAGGCCGAGGTGAGCGTCGGGAAATGCGCCCGCTGCGGGCACGAACCCTACCTGCGGACCACAGCCGACACAGGCGAGAACGAACGACTTCTGGACCTGCCGCCCAAATAGGACGAGGCCCGCCGTAGCGGGCCTCGTAGCTCCGGGGGTGGGACTCGAACCCACGACCTTGCGGTTACACCTCGTCCCGCCGTTTCCGACGGGGGTGGACTATCTCATCACCCTCCCGCTCGCGCGGGGGTGGGTGCCGGGCGCTTAGTCTCTGAACCTTCCTCCGGCTTTGGACACCGAAGGCTTGGCTGCGGATTGCCGTATCTCGCCGAAGCGAAACGTAGGGTTCCCGCAGTTCACCCGGTTTTCACCCGAGGGTTTCCCCTCGGGGCTGCCTCCGACAGCCGCCTGCTCTGCCAATTGAGCTACCCCGGAACAACGCGGGCGAGTATACCAGCGCCTCCACGACCCGACGCCGGCCCCGCCGTAACTTACCCGCCGGTACCCCCTGCCCTACCGGCGGGTAAGTGCTTAAGGTGATCGCGTCCGGGTGGTAGGGGCGGTAACCAACCGCACCGTCGCGGAGTCGGAGGGGCATGATGGAGATCCGGATCGGCAAGTTCCGCTGGCACAACCCGGTCACACCCGAACTCGCGCGCAAGATCATTGCGGTGATCCCGCTATCGAAACAGGAACTGGTTGTCGACGTTCCGCCCGAAGATGATCCCGCGGACGAGATGCTCGACCTCCGCTGTTCTTCGTACTAGCGTCGTCACGAAACAGAACGAGCGGCCGAGAGCCGCTCGTTCTGTTTCGCACTAATCCAGATAGTCGCGGAGCTTCTGGGCGCGCGACGGATGGCGCAACTTCGAAAGCGTCTTGGCTTCGATCTGTCGGATGCGCTCTCGGGTAACCCCGAATTCGCGGCCGACTTCCTCCAGCGTGCGCAAGTGCCCGTCGTTTAGTCCGAAGCGCAACTCGATCACTTTGCGTTCGCGGTCGGACAGCACTCCCATGACGCTCTCCAGGTGCTCCTGAAGCAGAATGAAGCTCGCGGCGTCCACCGGCACGATCGCGTCCGAATCCTCGATGAAGTCGCCAAGGTGCGCGTCATCTTCGGACCCGACGGAGATCTCGAGCGAAACCGGTTCCTGGCTGATCTTCTGGATCTCGCGCACACGTTCGGGAGTCATGTCCATCTCCCGCGCGATCTCCTCAGGAGTCGGTTCGCGGTTGAGTCCGTGCATCAGGGATCGCTGGACCCGCACCAGACGATTGATGGTCTCGACCATGTGCACCGGGATACGAATCGTGCGTGCTTGGTCGGCGATCGCGCGCGTGATTGCTTGGCGAATCCACCACGTCGCGTATGTCGAGAACTTGTATCCCCGCGCGTAATCGAACTTCTCCACCGCGCGAATCAGCCCGAGGTTGCCCTCTTGGATGAGGTCCAGGAACAGCATCCCGCGCCCCACGTACCGCTTCGCGATCGACACCACCAGGCGCAGGTTCGCCTCGATGAGGCGTTTGCGCGCCACCTGGCCTTCGCGCTCGACATGACGGAGCAGTTCACCGATCAGATCCGGGCCGGCACCGCGGTCGAGACGCGTTCGCTCCTCGGGAAGGTCGGCCTTCTCCAGCAGCTCTCGCAGCCGCGCTGTGCCGGGCGGAGGTCGGTGACCGACAAGATCCTCCGCCTCCAGGCCCGCCTCGATCTTCTTGGCGAGCAAGACCTCGTCGGCGCCGGTCAGCAACCGAACTTTGCCGATCGTCTTCAGGTACATGCGGACCGGGTCCGCCGTCTGTCCGGGGCCGTCATCCACGACGGCGGTGACCATTCCGTCGCCGGACACGTCGTCGTCGTCCTCCTCCAGGATCTCGATCCCGGCCCGATGCAACGCAGCGTAGACGGCGTCGAGAACCTCAGGAGTCGGCTCGGCGGCAACGAACAGCCGATCGATCTCGTCGGGAGTGACGAAACCGCGCTTGCGCGACTGCGCGACGAGTTCGTCTACGTCCCGCGGCGGCTGCTCGCCCACAAGCCTCGTCGTCACCGCTCCTCCCCCTCCGCCGCGCTCAGACTTCTCTTCACGCGTTCGAGATCGATCAACTCGGTGAACTTTGCTTCGTATTCCTCGTGGCGATCGATCGGATTGATCCGCTGCAGCGCTGCCTTCATCTCATCGATTTGCCGTTGCAGCGCGGATTCCTTCAGGCGCAAGAAGATCTCCACAATAAGCCGCTCGGTCACCTCCCCGGCCGGCGGCTGCACGGCGAGTTCGGTGTAGGCCCGCCGCGCGTCATCGTCCGGGAGCGATTCCGGCGCGTCACCGGCAACGATGGATTTCCAGATGGCTCGGTGAACGGGAACCGAGAGATGCTCGTCCGAGAGATCATCAATCCGGTCCTTCACCAACGGCGGGTGTTGGATGGCGATCTTCAGCGCTTCACGCTCCAGTCGGACTTGCGCGCTCGAACGCTTCAGCACGGCGTCGCTCGTGGCCCGCGGAACGACACCGGTGCGCACGACCTTCTCAAGCTCGACGAAGATGATGTGCGGGTCCACCTTGATCCAGTCCGACAGACGCCGCGCGTACTCGGTCCGAACGACCTCGTTGTCGGTCTTGGCCAGCAGCCGCAGACCCGAGGACAGGGCGCGCGCGCGCACCTCGGGGTCGCCGACCGCGTACCGGTCGGCCTCGCGTCGCAAGACGAACTCCAGCAGCGGCACCGCATCGTCGACGAGCGCGCGAAACGCATCCCCTCCTTGCGCGCGCACCGCATCGGCCGGGTCCTGTCCGGCCGCCATCAAGACCACCTTCACCGTCAGACCCATCTGCTGCGCATCGCCGACCAACTGGTCGTACATGCGCTCAGCGGCATTTGCCCCGGCGTCGTCGGCGTCCAGGGACAGCACGACCTGCTGAGAGAAACGCTGAAGCGTGCGCAAGTGCTCCAGACCCAGGGCGGTGCCGCAGGTGGCGACGGCCTCGCGGATGCCGGCTTGGTGCAAGGCGATCACGTCGGTGTATCCCTCGACGACGAGCGCGCGCCCTTGCTTGACGATCTCGCTCTTGCCGACGTTCAGCGCATAAAGGATCTGCGCCTTCTTGTAGATCGGGCTCTCGGCGGAGTTCAGGTACTTGGGTCCGTCACCTTCACCCAGGCGGCGCGCGCCGAAAGCGACCGGGTTGCCCGTGACGTCGAAGATCGGGAACATCAGTCGCCCACGGAAACGATCCACGAGTCCGCCGCCGTCCGCCTTCATTCCCAAACCAGCCGCGACAATCTCATCTTCGGAGAAGCCCTTGCGCGCAAGGTGGCGGCTCAACTCCTCCCGGCGCGGCAGCGAAAACCCGACTCCGAAAGTCTCCACCGTCTCGCGCGCAAAGCCGCGGCCCTTGAGGTAGGCGCGCGCGCCCTCCGAGTCCGGGCCCTTCATCAGCGTCGCGTGGAAGAACTCGATCGCGATGCGGTGCGCGTCGATCAAGCGCAGACGTCGCTTCTGCGCCTCACGGTCCGCAGCCGACAATTGCTCGTAGCGCAGATCGACGCCGGTGCGGCGCGCGAGATGCTCGACGGCCTCGACGAACGACAAGTTGTCGATCTTGCGCACGAGATGGATGACATCGCCGCCCTCGCCGCACCCGAAGCAGTGATAGAGCCCCTTTGCGGGATCCAGCGACATCGATGGGGTCTTCTCGGGGTGGAACGGGCACAGCGCCTTGTACAAACGTCCTGCGCGCTTGAGTTGCATGTACTCGGCCGCGATGTCGATCAGGCTTGCCCGGCGACGCACCTCTTCGAGATCCTCGTCGCGAATCCGACCCGCCATCAGCCCGCCAACTCCTGATACCGCCGCAGGGCGTAGCCGTCGGTCATCCCCGCGACGTAGTCGGCGACGCGCGTCGGGCCGTCACCGGGAATCGAGTTGTACTCCGACGGAAGCGCGTCGGGATTGGCCGTGTAATGGCGAAACAGCGACTCAATCACCTCGGATGCCTGATCGCGATCGGCGCTCGTGAGCGGAGCCAGGTACACGTGATCGAACATGAACCGGCGGAGCGCTTCCATCGCCCGCAAGGGCTCCGGAGCCATCTGAACGACGGCGGTTCCGGCGCTCGCCTCCACGACACCCATCACCAACTTGTTGATCCGCTCGGCGTGCGAGCGCCCGAGCACGTCAGAGACCTCCGCGGGGATATCGTCCTTCGTAATCAGTCCGGCGCGGATTCCGTCGGCCAGGTCGTGGTTCAAGTACGCGATCCTGTCGGCGAATCGAACGATCCAGGCTTCCAGCGTTCCCGGCGGCGGCTGCGACCAGGAGTGACCCACGATTCCGTCACGAACCTCCCAGGTCAGGTTGAGGCCTCGCCCGCCGTACTCCAAGACCTCCACGACGCGCAGGCTCTGTTCGGCGTGCTTGAAACCGCGGCCGAGCAACCTGGAGAGCACGTCCTCGCCGACGTGGCCGTACGGCGTATGCCCCAGGTCGTGGCCGAGCGCGATCGCCTCGGTGAGGTCTTCGTTCAGCCGGAGCGCCCGCGCGATAGTTCGGGCGACCTGGGCGACCTCCAGGGTGTGAGTCAGCCGGACCGTGTAGTGGTCCCCAATCGGAGCGATGAAGACCTGGGTCTTGTGCTTGAGACGTCGGAAGGCCTTGCAGTGCAGGACCCGATCGCGGTCGCGCTGGTAGCAGGTTCGCAGCGGGTCCCGCCCCTCGGCCCGCTCACGACCCTTCGACTCCGCCGCGCGCGAAGCCCACGCGACGAGGATGTCTCCCTCGATTTGTTCGGTGCGCTCGCTGATCGTCGTGGTCAACGCGTCTTCTGCTCCCAGTCCAACGATCATCAGCGTATCGGCGCGCGCCGACAGCGCGCCGCGAAGAGTGCCCCAGGGTAGGAGCCGGGCTCCGGCGAGGTCAACTACGGGAAAAACGCAGGACTCGGGCAGTCGGGAGCGCGCGCGCCGACGACCTGGTTTGTACCTTTCTACTGGATTGACGGGCAGTTTCCCCCATACGAGAGCCGGGCGCGCGGGAGGAAACGGGCTACGTCGGTCGAACCGTACAAGGAAGCAGAAACCCGACTTCAAACGTATTTGCGAAAGGGGCTACTCATGCGACGCAGGGTGTCCAAGTACACCAGCGCGCTCATCACCCTCGCCGTTGCCACGACGTGGGCAGCCGGAACCGTCACCGGAAGCGCAGCAGAACCGGCCGACAATGTCTTCATCCGCCAGGCCGGCAACGGATCAGGCGTCAGCGAGCCGGTCATCGAGGACTTCAGCCTCGGGACCGTCCTGTTTAGCAACGTCCGGTTCCAAGTGTGCGACCCCCCATACTGCGTCCAGCGCCCGATCGCCAAGTACGTCGCCTGGGGCGCCATCGAGACGACGGACGCCACCGGAGCCGAGGTAACCCAGCTCGCGATGGCGACGGGCGGAGACGACGGACTCCGCTGGTCCAGTCCGTCCGCCGCAACGCTGAAGGACTCCGACAACAACGTGGGCCCGTTCCTGCTGAACGGCAACGGACAGTTCTTCGACGTCGTCTTCACCGGCGCTCAGCAGACTCCCTTCGAGATCTTCTACCGCACGGGGACCGACGAGGAGCTCTCGGACATCTCGTCGATTCACCGGGCCACGTCGGTCGACGGGGTTGCCTGGACCGATGACAAGTCGATCACTCAGACGACGACGAATCTCATCGAACCGGGAACGTTCAAGGCGCAGTCGTACGGCCCCACGGACGTCATCTTCCAGCCCTCGGGCAGCAGCTCGTGCACGACGGCATCGCCGTACTCACCGTGGAGCTGCAAGTACGTGATGCTCTACGACGCGACCGGACCGACGGACGATCACCCCGAATGGGCGCAGTCGGTCGGCATCGCGGGCTCGGACAACGGCACCGCTTTCCGCGGGATGGACTCCTACATCCTCACGGCAGGTGCCGCGGGCTCCTGGGACGAGCAAGCGGCCACGCTGGCCCACGCGCGCGTTCTGGGGGCCGGCAAGGTGGAGCTGTACTACTCGGGCGGAATGCGCCCAGCCAGCACCTGCATGCACGGCGACAGCGTGAACGGTCGCGCAGGGTGCTTCTCGATCGGAACCGCTTACGGTGACGGACTCGTCTTCACGAAGAACGCTTCCAACCCGGTGACGCCGAGTGCCTTGCTGGACGCGTTCAGCAAGAACGCTCCGACCACGATCTGGAACCCGCAGGTCGTCGATGCCGGGACCAACCCGTCGAAGGTGTACTTCACGCGGATCACCGACAAGCTCGACACGGACGTCTTCCTCGCCTACACGGCGCCGGCGCCGGCGCAGAGCCCCGAGATCGCGCTCTCGTCTCCCTCCGGGGCCTACGCAAGAAACGAGTCCATTCCCGTCGTCGCGTTCCTGAGCGATACGCTCGGCTCCACCGCGGCGAAGATCGGCCTGGACATGTCGACGCTCGCGATCACGCTCGACGGCCAAACACTCGGCGGATATATAGCCGAGAGCAGCATCGTCACCGCCTATGACCGGCCGGCAGAGAGAATCACCATCGCGGCCGACCAGATCAGGGTAGGGACCGGCATTCACACTCTGAAGGTGAGGGTTTCCGACCGCGACGGCAACACCACGACCCTGACGCGACAGTTCGAGATCGACGAAACGGCTCCGGTCACACAGATGACGGGGAAACCGGACCCGGCCTCGCCGCAATTCGGGTTCCCGGACTCCATCGGAACCTTCAGCGGCACCACTGTTGAAGGCGCCGACACCACCGGAACGTCGCTGATTCGCCTTCGCGCGATCGTGGTGGACCCGCTGGGACAGGTCAAGACCTACGAGACCCCGCGCGCCACCGGGTTCCCGGTCGACAAGGCTTCGGCCAAGACCTGGAACTGGACCTTCGTGGCCCCCACGCTGGATCCGTTCTTCGTGGTCCCGGGCAACTACACCGTGAGCGTGGTCGGGATCGACGCGGCCGGAAACGTAGAACCGGTTTCCCCGGCGAACACCGCGACCGTCCTGGTCCTGTAAGTAGTCGGAATGCGGGTGCTGCTCAGGCGCGCGCGGTCAGCGCGGGCCTGAGCAGCACCGCACCGGCGAGCAACAGCACGAGCCCGGCTGCGGCAAGCATTACTTGCGTGCCGTCCATGGCCCACAGCACTCGGCCCGCGCCGAGCGCGTTGGCTCCCCAAGCCGCGAGAAGACCGACGCCGACTGCCAGCGTCCGCAATCCCCCGTGCGCGGCGGCAAATGCGCGCCCGCGCACGGCGTCGTGGACACGATCCTGCAGGATCGTGATTCCACCAAGCATCGTCACGACCGCAGCCGCTCCGAAGATCAAGCCCATGCCGTAGCCGACCACCGTCGAGGGGAACACCGCCATCGACAGAAGAATGAGCCCCATCACGCCGGTGCCCAGGTGGAACATCTTGGGGAGCACCCGGCGCGCGCGCTGAACCGCAACGGTACCGATGAGGGCGCCCGCGCAAAAAGAAGTCAGTAGGCCGCCGTACGCGGCAGGACCGGCGTGCAGTGTCCCTCTCACATACGCAAGACCGAGCGTGAGCAGCGACCCACCGCAGCAAGCCGCAATAACCGCACCAACGACGACGCGGCGCAGCGTGGGATCTTCTCGCAAGACCTGACGGAGCCGGATCTTGTTCTCCGGCTCACTCGTGTCCGCGGCGGTCGCCGGCACCCGCTGCGGGATCCCGGCTGCCGAACGAATCCTGCCGAGCAGCACCGTCGCGGCGACGAGCGTCGCGGCGGCCGTAAGCAGCGCGAGGTCCACGCCCGGGCTCATCACGCGCGCTTGCAGCCACGTCAGCCCCGCGAAGATCGCGGAACCAACCGGCATCGTCCCAAATGCAGACCCCATCGAGACTGCGTTGGCCGTCGCGAGATGCTCGGAAGGCACGAGGCGAGGCAACGTTGCGTCCCGCGCAGAGACATAACCGATGGTTGCCATTTCCGCGAGCAACGCCAGACCAAGAACCGGGGCGATGTCCGACACGAACGGCAGCGACCCATAAATCACCGCGCGCCCGGCCGTGCATGCCACGAGCACTCTGCGACGATCCAACTTGTCGACGAGTGCGCCGAGAAACCCTCCAACGAGGGCGGCCGGCAAGATCCGGAACGCAAGGACGATGCCCGACGCAAAAGCGGAGTGCGTCTTGTCCCAAACCAGAGCGAGCAACGCGAGCGTGGCAAGCCACTCACCCGTTCCGCCAAAAACTTGAGAAATACAAAGCCTGCGGAAGTCCTTCTTCGAGAAGAGGGTGCGCAGAACGGCGAATCTGTGGACGATCCTCATGATCTACTCAGGGTAGGCCCCAGCGCCGGAAGCTGCATCTTGCCTGATGAATCGTCGCGCGCACGCACCATATTGAGAAACGAGTCGCACAACTTTATGGACCCACCAGGATCTGGCGGGTTCTCTTTTATCGCTTTCGCTTTGGCGAGTGACTACTTCGACGCAGCTTCCGCTCCGCCGAGTACCGCATGCGCTGCGGCAAGGCGCGCGATCGGAACGCGGAACGGAGAGGCACTCACGTAGTCGAGTCCGATCTGATGGCAGAACTCCACCGAGGATGGATCTCCACCGTGTTCGCCGCAGATCCCGAGCTTGATGTTCGGACGGACTGCGCGCGCCTTCTCTACCGCAAGGCGCATCAGGCTGCCGACGCCGACGCGGTCGAGCGTGGTGAAGGGATCTTCGGCAAGCACTCCGTGGGTGACGTACACGTCCAGAATCTTGGCGACATCGTCGCGAGAGAACCCGAAGGTCATCTGGGTGAGGTCGTTCGTCCCGAAACTGAAGAACTCCGCGTGCTGCGCGATCTCGTCGGCGACGGTGGTGGCGCGCGGGATCTCGATCATGGTCCCGAGCATGTACTTGACCTTGACGCCGGTCTCCTTGATCACCTGCTTGCAAACCAGATCGGCCTCGTCGCGCGTGCGCCGGATCTCCTCAGCGATACCGACGAGTGGGATCATGATCTCTACGCGGGGGTCCTTCTTCTCGGACTTCAGGCGGCACGCCGCTTCCATGATGGCGCGCACCTGCATCGCGTACAGGCCCGGCTTCATCAAACCGAGGCGCACACCGCGCATCCCGAGCATCGGGTTCTGCTCGTGCAGTCGCTCAACCGCGTGCAACACCTTTCGCTTGGCGGCGGTGACCTTCTTGCCCGTTGCCTCTGCAACGGCAATCTCCGATGACAGCGACACCAGGTCGGGAAGGAACTCGTGCAGCGGAGGATCGAGCAGACGAATCGTCACCGGCAGCCCATCCATCGCCTTGAGGATCCCGTAGAAGTCCTCGCGCTGCAGCGGCAACAATGCGTCGAGCGCCTGGGCTTCGCCTTCCTCGGTGTCCGCGAGGATCAACTTCTCGACCAGCGGACGACGGTCGCCCAGGAACATGTGCTCGGTGCGAGCGAGGCCGATTCCTTCCGCACCGAACTCGCGCGCCTTCTGCGCGTCCTCGGGCGTGTCGACGTTGGCGCGCACCTTCAGCGTCCGGATCTTGTCGGCCCACGCCAGGATCTGCGCGAACCCACCGGAGACCTCCGGCTCCTTCAGGGGAACCGAGCCCAGATACACCTTGCCGGTCGTCCCGTCGATCGAGATAACGTCGCCTTCCTTGACCACCGTTCCGCCGGCGGTGAAACAGCGCGCGTTGAGGTCCACATCCAGCGCATCGGCGCCGCATATGCAGGGGGTCCCCATGCCGCGCGCGACTACCGCGGCGTGCGAGGTCTTGCCTCCGCGCGACGTCAGGATTCCTTGCGCGGCAATCATCCCGCCGAGGTCGTCCGGATTGGTCTCGCGCCGGACCAGAATGACCTTCTCGCCCTTGGCTGCGCGCTGCTCCGCGCGCACGGCGTCGAAGACGGCGGCCCCGACGGCGGCTCCCGGCGATGCGTTCAGGCCCTTGCCGATCACGACGAGGCCCTTGGCCTCGTCGTCGACCATCGGGTGCAACAACTGATCGACCTGCTCGGGTGACACGCGACCGACGGCCTCGGACTTGTCGATCAGTCGCTCCTGGACCATGTGCACGGCGATCTGCACGGCGGCGGCGGCAGTGCGCTTGCCCACGCGCGTCTGCAACATCCACAACTTGCCGTGCTCGATGGTGAACTCGATGTCGCACATGTCGCGGTAGTGCTTCTCGAGCGTGCGCATGATGCCGAGCAACTGCTTGAATGCCTTCGGGTTGATCTTCTCGAGGTCCTGCAACGGCAGCGTGTTGCGAATACCCGCGACCACGTCCTCGCCCTGAGCGTTCACGAGGTAGTCGCCATACAGGCCCTTCTCGCCCGACGCCGGGTTGCGCGTGAACGCGACGCCGGTACCGGAGTCGTCGCCGAGGTTTCCGAAGACCATCGCCACGATGTTGACCGCGGTTCCGAGGTCGTCGGAGATCTTCTCCTGACGGCGATACAGGCGCGCGCGATCACCGTTCCAGGAATCAAACACCGCGAGGATCGCGAGCGTCATCTGCTCGCGCGGGTCTTGCGGGAACTCGCGTCCGGTCTCTTTCTTCACGATCTTTCGAAATGCCTCGACGACCTTGGCGAGGTCTCCCGCGTCGAGGTCGGTGTCGGACTCGACGCCCTTGCGCTTCTTCGCCTCGTCCAGCACGTGCTCGAAAGCCTCGCCCGACGCGCCCATCACGATGCGGCCGAACATCTGGATAAAGCGCCGGTACGAGTCCAGGGCGAAGCGCTCGTTGTTCGCCTGCGCCGCAAGTCCCTTGACGCTTTGGTCGTTGAGTCCCAGGTTCAAGACGGTGTCCATCATTCCCGGCATCGAGAACTTCGCGCCCGAGCGAACGCTGACCAGAAGCGGATCGTCGGCGTCGCCCAAGCGCCGGCCCATCGCCTTCTCCAGCGCGCGCAAGTGCCGCTCGACTTCCTCTGCGAGACCTTCGGGGTACGCGCCTGTGTGCATGTAGGCGCGGCACGCCTCGGTGGTGATGGTGAATCCCGGAGGGACCGGCAAGCCGATCTGCGTCATCTCGGCGAGGTTTGCGCCCTTGCCTCCGAGCAGGTCCTTCATGCCTTTGTTTCCCTGCGCAAAGGCGTAGACATACTTCGGACGACGCGGGGCCGATACACGAGCGGGCTTGCTGGTCTTCGCGGGCATAGCGATCACCATCTCCAGGACGTGAGGACGAGGCCAAACTCTATCGAACGGCCGCCCAAAGGGCCGCTTCAGGGTTCACGCACAAAACGTCAGACGGGGAGCTTTTCGCCCAGGCGGGCGACCAGCTCGGCAATCGGCAAGCGCTCTTGCTTCATGGTGTCGCGGTCCCGGATGGTGACCGCGCGGTCTTCGAGCGAATCGAAGTCCACCGTCACGCAGAACGGGGTCCCGACCTCGTCCTGGCGACGGTAGCGACGGCCGATGGATCCAGCATCGTCGTAGTCGATCATCCAGCGCGCGCGCAGCGCATCGGCCACCTCGCGCGCGGCCGGGACCAGCTTCTCGTTCCGCGACAGGGGCAGCACGGCGACCTTGTACGGCGCAAGCTCGGGATGCAGACGCAGCACCGTCCGCTTCTCTTCTCCCCCACCGGCCTTGGGAGCCAACTCCTCTTCGTAAGCGTCGATCAGAAACGCCAACGTCGCGCGGTCGGCTCCGGCCGCCGGCTCGATGACGTAGGGGTGGTAGCGCTGTTCCTGCTCCTGATCGAAGTAAGTCAGGTCCTGGCCCGAGAACTCCTGATGGCGCCGAAGGTCGAAGTCGGTCCGGTTCGCGATCCCCTCAAGCTCGCCCCAATCGGTGAACGGGAACCGGTACTCGATGTCCACCGTGCGCTTGGAGTAGTGCGACAACTCGTCGGCTTCGTGCTCGCGCAGGCGAAGGTTCTCCTCGCGAATGCCGTAGTGGTGGTACCAGGCGAGGCGCTGGTCGATCCAGTGCTGATGCCACTCTTCGTCGGTGCCGGGCTTACAGAAGAACTCCATCTCCATCTGCTCGAACTCGCGCGTGCGGTAGACGAAGTTCCCAGGCGTGATTTCGTTGCGGAAACTCTTGCCGACCTGCGCGATCCCGAACGGAACCTTCTTGCGCGTGGTCTGTTGGACGTTCACGAAGTTGACGAAGATCCCTTGCGCGGTCTCGGGGCGCAGCCACACCATCGCCGTCGCATCCTCAACCGGGCCCATGTAGGTCTTGAACATGAGGTTGAAGTTGCGAGGGTCGGTGAACTTGGCGGCGCCGCAGTTCGGACAACGTCCGCCCTTGGCGGCGTCCACCGTCGCGGTGCCGTCCTCGTGCCCGGACTGGGGAGCGTGGAAGCCCGGGATGTGGTCGGCGCGGAACCTCTGGTGGCAAGACAGGCATTCCACCAGCGGATCGCTGAACGTCTCGACGTGCCCCGAGGCCTCCCACGTGCGCGGCGCCATCAAAATCGCAGCGTCCAAACCGACGACGTCGGCTCGGTTCTGCACCATGTGGCGCCACCACGCGTTCTTGACGTTGCGCTTCAGCTCGACGCCCAGCGGACCGTAGTCCCAGGTGGAGCGAAGCCCGCCGTAGATCTCCGACGACGGGAAGATGAACCCTCTGCGCTTGCAGAGGTTGACGATAGTTTCCAAAGAGTCGACCACAGTGGGCGCAATCATACCGTGTCGATCCTCGACGGAAACGGGCGCGGTGCTACGCTGCTTCCCAATGGCGTACAAACCGCGTGACCTGCTGTATCGCGCGTACGAGCGACGACTGGAAACCGAGGTGCGCGCCGGGACGCTGCCCCGGCACGTGGGCGTCATCCTGGACGGAAACCGTCGCTGGGCGCGCGACATGGGGTATGCCAGCGCAAGCGAGGGACACCGCCGCGGTGCCGCCAAGATCGACGAACTTCTCGGCTGGTGCGCGGATCTGGATATCCCCGTGGTCACCCTTTGGTTGCTTTCGACTGAGAACCTGCGGCGCGACCCCGACGAGATCGGCGAGTTGCTGCGCGTGATCGAAGAGAAGGTGACCGATCTGGCGCGCGCCGGCCGCTGGCGCTTCCAAGCCCTCGGCGCTCTGGAGATGCTCCCCGAACACACGCGAAGCGTTTTGGAAGAGGCGCGCGCGCAAGCCGAAGGCCGCGAAGGCCCGGTCTTGAACGTCGCCGTCGGCTACGGCGGCCGCCAAGAGATTGCCGACGCGACTAAGCGCCTGCTCGAGAGTTACGCCGACGACGGCGCCGACCTCGCCGAGGCCGCCAAGCGCATCACCCCCGAGGAGATCGCGCGGTTCCTCTACACCGCCGGACTCCCCGACCCCGACCTCATCATCCGCCCCTCGGGCGAAGTGCGACTGTCGGGGTTCCTGCTATGGCAAAGCGCGCACTCCGAGTTCTACTTCTGCGACCCCTACTGGCCAGACTTCCGCCGCATCGACTTCTTGCGCGCGGTGCGCGCCTACCAACAACGCCAACGCCGCTTCGGCCTGTAGGCCCCGCGCGCGTCCCCGGCATCCAACCCCCGCGCGCCGTCGCGCCCTGCTCCGTTCTCGTGTGATCTAAGCGTCACATGTGACGCCTGGACCACCCGAGAACCAAAGGCCGACGCGGGTTCGCTTACGACTTGAGATCCGCGCGCGCCGAAAGCAGGCGTCGCCGCTCCGAGAGGGCATCTCGAGACGTCACACCAGGGCAGCAACAAGGAGGCGTGCGCCGAATGCAACAAAGGCGAGACCGTAGACGATGAGCCATGCAGCTCTGATGCGACTCGCGTAGCCATTCGGCCATCCAGCGGCGAAGAACGTGAGCACCGGATGCCTGCCCCACCACCAACCCTCGCCTCGCCTTGGTCGTCTTTTCAGGGTGTAGACCGCATGGGAGACGACAAGGACACCGAGAACCATGAACACCAACCCCAGGACGAGTACCTCGATCACCAGGCATCCCGCCGGTGCCGGGAGTAGCAGGGTTCGGAGTTCACCGCTCGAACATCCGCCGAGCGGTGTGGCGGCTGAGCCGCGTGAGCCCGCAGGGCGAGCGTCGGTTCAAGCCGCAAGCTATGCCGCGGCGATCGACTTCGCGCGCTCATGCAGAGCCTCCGGTGCAATGTCGGCGCCATTCGGCCAGACGATCGCCCCAGCCTCGATGAAGAAGCGCTTGAAGAAGTCCTGATCCCTTACCGGTTGGAAGACAGGCCCGTCGAGCCAGTCCGAAAAGTCGACCACGGCTTCCGTCCCATCGTTGAAGGCGAGGTTGATCTTGTACTCACCCCGGTATTCAGCTTTCGTTACGAGTGGAAGATCCACCTCGACTCCTATTCCAGCGGTTCGATTCGCTCCAGGGGTTCGCCAAGACGCGCGCGTTCCCAGTCAGCCTCTAACTCCTCAGTGTGCGCGATGGCCCACTCCTTCACCAGCCTTCGCGCCGTCCTGGACATCGTCCCTGCGAGCAGGTTTCCGAGGCTCAGCCGAGCGGTCGGCGCCGAGTTAGGCGGCGTGCGAAGCAATGACCCGGCCGACCTCACTTCGCGTTGCTCCGAGTGTCAAGAGAGCGCGCACGAGCAGATCGATCGAGACGGACGGATCGGCCGCCTCCATCTTCGCGACGCGCGATTGGCTTGAGTCGAGGAGCTTGGCAACCATTGATTGCGTCCATCGGCGCCGGTTCCTGATCTTGCGCAGGTGGTCGGCAAGCGCGAGCTTGAGCTCCACGAACGCGACCTCTTCCGGACTGAGTTCCAAGAAGCCTGCCGCGTCTCCGACTCGCCACCCGACCGCCTCAACCTTCTTCCTCTTGCTCGCTTGCATCACGTCTCCCTGCCCCTGCTCGCTGCGTCGTACGCCCGAAGCCGACGTCGGCAGGTCTCGAGGACCGCCGAAGGCGTCTTCGCCGTCTTCTTGCTGAACACATCCGCTATCACGATGGCGTCCTTGTCAATCCGGTAGATGATCCTCCACGTTGCGTTCGCATCGTTCACCCGCAACTCGTGGCAGCGGCGACCAACATCCGGCATCGGCCGCGCGTGCGGAAGGCCGAGCGACTCACCCCGCTGGAGACGACGCAACAAGACACCCGTCTCGATCCGCGCTTGCCGAGACAGCGGAGGCGTCTTGACCTCGCCGTGCATCCACACCAGCGGCTTTTCATCGCTCACCGGACGTAAGCATATGTCAGCCTCGACATAGCGTCAACGGCCTCCTGTCGCTGCGGTGCCCCGTTCTCCGTTAGCTGCCGCGTCGGCGTTCCCACAAGTCCCCCTTCCCGATTCGCGCGCGCCCGAGAGCGACATCGGCCTTGCTTGCGGCGTGCCACGGCGACGACGTCGCGGCGGAACTCCGCGGAGAACGCTTTTGGCATGGTGACCATCCTTTCGGTGAGGACGCATGCTCACGCATCAGGTGGCAACCAGACCTGGGGCAGTCTTTATCATTCGCGTCACATGAGTCATTCGTATCGCCGTGCCTCGCGTTTGGACGAGATATAACCGGAAGTTGTGGATGCGTGGTTTGAACAAAGACGCGGCGTACCCTTCCTTCGACTGAAAGCGATGTCGGAGGCCGGTGCTCGAACACCGGCAGGAAGGAGTACGCCAGTGCTCAAG
>Ga0265292_1000138_pt1 | contig 139612 bp, 147 predicted proteins | sample Munlanlewell296A_FD_189080 | JGI IMG/M metagenome (GOLD analysis project Ga0265292, IMG submission 189080) | Leachate microbial communities from a municipal landfill in Southern Ontario, Canada - Leachate well 296A | ecosystem: Engineered > Solid waste > Landfill > Unclassified | place... | reverse complement strand
GGCGACAATGTCAACATGGAAGTCGAGTTGATCGTCAAAGTGGCGCTTGAACAGGGTTCCAAGTTCGCTATCCGCGAGGGCGGTCTGACCGTCGGCGCTGGCGTTATCACCAAGATTTTGGATTAAGAAGGAGTGCCGACCTTAACAGGCGGCAGTAGAAATAGATGGCATCAAAAAAGAAAGATATCCGCCCAGTTATCACCCTGGCCTGCAATGATTGCAAGTCGCGGAACTACACAACCGAAAAAAATCGCCGCAATGACCCTGGGCGTATGGAATTAAGTAAATACTGCCCTGTTTGCCGTAAGCATACGGCTCACCGGGAGACGAAGTAGGTTATAATCGGGTTGGGGGCGGGTGTTGTAACCCTCTCCCCAACCTTGCTTAGGCCAGTAGCTCAATTTGGCAGAGCACCGCTCTCCAAAAGCGGGGGTTGTGGGTTCAAGTCCTACCTGGCCTGCCTTACTCCAGGCGACGCCGTCCATAGAGGCGGCGTTTTAGCCTGAAAACGAAGGAGAGAACGTGGTCGAGAAAACCGCAAAGTCTACCAAAACAGTTGAAAAAGTCAAACAACCCGGTCGGATTGGTCGATGGTGGCGCGAAACGATTGGCGAACTCAACAAGGTTTCCTGGCCAACCCCGCACGACGCTTGGCGGCTGACCAAGATTGTCCTGATGGTTATGGTGGTTATGAGCCTCGTGCTTGGCCTGCTCGACTTCGTGTTCTCAAGTGTTATCCGCCTCGTGCTCGGATAATAGCACTGTAAGGAGCCTGTACTGTGATGACAGATGCGCAAGATAAACCCTTCGCGGAAGAGGAAGAACCCAAACCGCAGAAAATCGGGCGAACCAAAGTTAGCGGGTCTAGTAGCGCATCTCGGGAAAGCCAGTCGCGCGAAGATTCTGAAATCCCGCAGTTTGACCCCGAAGCCGCAGATACGCGCTCGTGGTACGTCATTCACTGCTATTCCGGATACGAGAATAAAGTACGCCATAACCTCGAACAGCGAATTGAAACAATGGGGATGAAAGAAAAAATCTTCGATGTAGTCATCCCTACCCAGGAAGAAATCGAGGTTAAAGAAGGGAAACGCCGCACCGTTGAACGCCATGTGTTCCCGGGTTATGTGCTGGTGAATATGATCATGACCGAAGAGTCGTGGTATGTGGTGCGCAATACCCCTGGCGTGACCGGATTTGTGGGTATGGGCACTCAGCCCACCCCGCTGCGCCCCGAAGAAGTTTCGATGATCTTGCGCCGCATGGAAGCCGAAGCGCCGCATGTCAAGGTCAGCTTCAAGGTTGGCGAGCGCGTTCGTATCGTGGACGGCCCGTTCAACGATTTCCGCGGCCAAGTATCCGAGATCTACGCCGAACGTAATAAAGTGCGCGTGATGGTTAACTTCTTTGGTCGTGAAACCCCTGTAGAGCTCGATTTCCTGCAGGTGGAAAAAGCTTAGTGGATTGTCCTCCACTGGAGGATTTTGTTTGTGGGAGGGTGCTCCCCAAACCACCCGTTAAAACCACGAAGGAGTAAAAAAAGTGGCAAAGAAATTTAAAGCAATAGTACGTTTACAATTGGTTGCTGGCAAAGCTAACCCAGCGCCCCCGGTAGGCCCTGCGCTCGCCGGTCACGGCATCAACATTATGGCCTTCTGCAAGGACTACAACGCCCGCACGCAAAACCGCGCCGGCGAAGTGATCCCTGCGGAAATCACCGTCTACACCGACGGGTCTTTCACCTTCATCCTCAAATCACCCCCGGCTTCGATCTTGCTGAAGAAAGCTGCCGGCGTTGACAAGGGTTCCGCCATCCCGAACCGCACCAAAGTTGGCAAGGTCACCCGCGCCCAGGTTCGCGAGATCGCTGAGATCAAACTGAAAGACACCAATGCGGTCGATATCGAAGATGCCATGGCTCAGGTCGAAGGCACTGCCCGCAACATGGGCATTCAGGTAGTTGATTAGATACGTGGGAGGGTAACCCGGTTACCCGCTTGAACCACAAAGGAGATCCAATGGCAAAGCACGGAAAGAAATATCTGGCCGCGAGCGCCAAAGTGAATTATGGTCAGTCCTACACCCCCGAAGAGGCGGTTGCTCTGGCCAGGGAAACATCCATCACCAAATTCGACGGCACCGTTGAAGTTCACCTGCGCATGGGCTTAGACCCGCGCCAGGCTGACCAGCAGGTGCGCGATGTGGTCGTTCTGCCCCACGGCCTCGGTAAGACGGTGCGGGTTCTGGTCTTCGCTCAGGGCGAAGGGGTTGCCAGAGCCCAGGAAGGCGGCGCTGATTACGTCGCCGACAGCGATGAATGGATCGCCAAGATTCAGGGCGGCTTCACCGATTTCGATGTCGCGATTGCCACGCCGGACATGATGAGCAAAGCTGGCCGCCTTGGCCGCGTGCTCGGTCCGCGTGGCTTAATGCCGAACCCCAAGGCTGGGACGGTTGTCCCCGCTGAAGATCTGCCGCGGGTTATTCAGGAAGCAAAGGCTGGCCGCGTTGAGTTCCGCCTCGACAAGACCGCCAACATTCACGTTCCGATCGGAAAGGTTTCCTTTTCCGCGGAATACCTGTATAATAACCTGGCTGCGCTGATGGAGGCCCTCAAGAAAGCCCGACCGGCCGCCGCAAAGGGTTCCTATATCCGCAAAGTCACACTCAGCACCACCATGGGCCCCGGGATCATTGTGGATCTCAACCAGGCCCAGGCTATGAACGCCAAGGAGTAATCTGGCGGCGTAAGCAAGTCCACAATTGTATATTTGCCTTCACCGGTGAAAGCTGGTGCCCCAACAGGCTTAATTTCCTGCCGAGGTGAAGACTGAAACGCGATATCCATGCTGCATGACTGCAGTCGCGAAAAAGTCTTTGCCCGGCACTTCCAAGTGAGGCAAAGACTTTTTTTATTTTGATCAGGAAGGAGGTGAATCCTCATTGGCCTTCTCAAAAGAACACAAATCCAAGTTGATTGCCCAATATACCGATTGGGTAAAACAAAGCCAGGGTATGGTTGCGTTATCTTACAACAAGATGAATATGAAAGAGATCGATACTCTGCGCGCCAAAGTTCGTGAAGCCGGTGGTGAACTGCACGTTGTCAAGAACACCCTGATGAAACTTGCACTGGACGAGGTGGGTATTTCGCAAAAAGATGTCTTCGAAGGCGTGTCGCTGATTGGTTTTGCATTCCATGATGCCCCTGCCCTCGCCAAAGTCATCAACGATTCGACTGCCAAGTCTGAAGTCTTCGTGGTCAAAGGCGGTTTTCTGGGCAAAGAAATGCTCAACGTCAACCAGGTTAAAGCATTGGCTGACTTGCCGCCCCTGCCGGTCATGCGTGCCACATTACTTGGCACCATCCTGGCACCGGCCTCCAAGCTGGTCCGCACACTGGCAGAACCTGCCCGCGGTCTCGCAGCTGTCGTCAAAGCCTACTCCGAATCGGGCGCTGCAGCTGCCGCATAACGGCTATCCACCGCCTGCAATCGCGCTCTCGCGCCAGTTGAACCGGCAATCGCGCACAGTCGGAATGTTCAAAATCATTGATTAATTATCAGAACCATCTGAAAAGGAAATTAAGGAGATACTGAAATGGCTGACCTGGAAAAATTGGTTGAATCCCTTGGCAAGCTGTCCGTTCTGGAAGCTGCCGAACTGGTGAAAATGCTGGAAGAGAAGTGGGGCGTTTCCGCCGCCGCTCCTGTCGCTATGGCCGCTGCCGGTCCTGCGGCCGCTGCTGCCGAACCTGTGGAAGAGAAAACTGAGTTCGACGTTGTAATCAAAGACGCCGGCCCCAAGAAAATCGAGACCATCAAAGTCATCCGCCAACTGACCAATCTCGGTCTGGTGGAAGCCAAGACGATGGCCGAAACCGCGGGTTCCAAGGTTCTCACCGGTGTTGGCAAAGACGCCGCCAACGATGCCAAAGGCAAGCTCGAAGCCGCTGGCGCCGTGGTCGAGGTTCTCTAACCTCCGGTTCCAAACCAAACAAAAAGCGGGCGTTGTGCAACGCCCGCTTTTGATTTAACGATTTGTACCCGCTGTTCAGCCCGCGACTGTGGGCACCTGGCGAATGACCATCACCACTTTACCCATTATCCGAAGCGCCTTGGGGTTATCCACAATGATGGGCGCATACTGCGGGTTGGCCGGCTGCAAGCGGATTTTATCCTGTTCGCGGTAGAAATATTTGAGGGTGGTCTCATCACGGTCGACCAGCCACACGGCTACCATTTCGCCGTTGGCGGCTTCCTGCGCCTGCCGCAGGATGACGATATCGCCGTCATTGATGCTGGCGTCGATCATCGAATCGCCCTGGACTTCCAGCGCAAACAGATCGCTGACCTTTTCGCGGGACGGCAGCAGGCTGCGGGCTATTTCCACTCCGCTCTCCGAGTCGAAATAGGCCAGGTCGGAAGCTGGGATGGGGATGGGTTGACCGGCTTGAATCACGCCCAGCCGCGGGATGGCAATCAAGTCTTCGAGGGTGCGGCCAACCTGGCGCAGCGCATTCGATACTTTGGCAGTTGCCGGCAGGTAGGGTTTAAGCACCCGAATCGAGCGAGAGACGCGCCCCTCGCGCGAGATGAACTTCATCTCCTCGAGTTGATTCAAGTAATAATCGACCAGCGAAGTTGACTTAACGGCGATACTGTCGCCAATTTCGCGGATCGACGGGGAATAACCGTTATCCTCTTGAAACTTGGTCAAGAAGGTCATTATCTTCTTGTGCCGGTCACTCAAACCTTCGCTGCGTCTCGCCATGGGTTTTCTCCTTGCGGTCGGTCAAAACCGCTCTTTCTTCGGTCATTTGTACTAATAATACACGAACATGTGTCCTATGTCAAGTGGGAAAATAAACAAATTTTCTATTAATTAGAGAAACAATCACCACAGGCTATAGAGAACACGGAGAAACCTTAATTCAAAGGTAGAGGCAAAAGGATTGGCGAACGCAGCCATTTATCAAATCCACCCCATGCCCGTAAATTTACCCATTTTAGTAGGTAGGATTGAAGGGCAGCAGCGGCAGTAAAAATCTATTCGATTAATACTCTGGCAGCCCGAAATCCGGCAATTTTGATCGCTCAACCACGTCGGATTTCAGGGCGGCAATGGATACTTATGCCAATGTGTCATCATCGCCCTTCAATCCGCCCTACGAAGAAGCTTGCGGTGAAAACCAATGACCGCCATATGGAGCGCAATGCGCTCCGCTACGAATTACTCTTCCCCGCTTTCCCGTAGGTGTGGGAACAACAGCACCTCGCGGATGGTGCGCCGGTCCGTCAACAGCATCACCAGCCGGTCGATACCCATGCCAAAACCGCCGTTGGGCGGCATACCGTAAGACATGGCCTTCAGGTAATCCTCGTCCATCGGGTGACGCTCATCGTCCTCGGCCTCGTAGGCGCGCCCCATCTCCGTGAAACGCGCTTCCTGCTCCAGTGGATCGTTCAATTCGGTAAACGCGTTGCACAGCTCCATCCCGCCAACGAATCCCTCGAAACGCTCGACTGTACCCGGATCGTTGGGGCGGTTCTTGGCCAGCGGCGAAATGTCGCGCGGGTAGTCATACAAGAAAGTCGGCTGGATCAGAGTCGGCTCGATGAAGTCGCCCAGCAGTCCATCGATCAGCTTGCCGCGCGCCGTCCCCGGCTTAACGTTGATGCCCTTGGCGCGGATGGCGGCCTCCAGGCTTTCCCCAGTCAGGTACTGGTCGATATCAATGCCCACCGCATCGATCAGCGACTGGCGCAGATCCATTCGCAGCCATGGACCGCTAAAGTCGATGGTGTGCCCGTTGAACTCCACCTGGCGGGTCCCCAGCACCCGGTCGCACACCTGACCGACCATGTCCTCGGTCAGGTTCATCACCTTCTGGTAGTCGGCGTAGGCGCAGTAGAACTCCAGCTGGGTGAATTCCGGATTGTGCTTGAAGGACACGCCCTCGTTGCGGAAATCGCGCCCAATTTCATAGACGCGCTCGTAACCGCCCACCAGTAGCCGTTTGAGATACAGTTCGAACGAAATGCGCAGGTATAAATCCTGTTTCAACTGATTGTGATGGGTGACAAACGGTTTGGCTGCGGCTCCTCCGTAGATCGGCTGCAGAATCGGCGTCTCGACCTCCAGGAAATCGCGCTCGTCCAGGAATTCGCGGATGGCGCGCACAATGGCAGCGCGAGTACGGAAGATCTGCCGCACCTCGGGGTTGACGGCCAGGTCGGCGTAGCGCTGCCGGTAGCGCACTTCCGGATCGGTCAGCGTGGCGTGCCGTACCACCTGCCCGTTCACCACCTCGTCCTTGGCAGCCGGCAGCGGTGAGAGCGCCTTGGCCAACAGGCGGAAACTAGTCACTTTGAGGGTGGCCTCACCGGTGCGGGTGCGAAACATTTCGCCGGTGGCTTCGATGAAGTCACCCAGGTCGAAGTAGTCCGCGAACAGCTTCATGTCCTCTTCGCCGAGATCATTGACGCGCATGAAAAGCTGCACCCGCCCCGAGCCATCCTCGATATGCGCAAAGGTGATCTTACCCATAACGCGCATCGAGCGCAGCCGCCCCGCCAGGGTAACCGGTTCTACCGGCTGGCTTTCACCGTTAGCGTTCGCTTCAACTGCCTCGAATGCCCGCACAGCTTCCATGGCCGAATGGGTCGGGTTGGCGCGAGTAGGATAGGGCTCGATTCCCATCCTTTTTAGCGCATTGATTTTTTCATAACGTACTTTCTCAAGGTCAGATAATTCCATGGGTGGCTCCCTTTCCTGCTTATTTAAGAAAAATGCCCCGCCCCTCAAAAATGCGGGCGGGGCAGTAGATTAACCCCGGTATTACTCCACCTTAACGATGGAAACCACAAACGAGCCCTGAGGAGCATCCACCTGAACTTTGTCGCCTTTTTTTTTGTTGATCAGGGCTTTGCCTAAAGGCGATTCATTCGAAATTTTGCCGATGGACGGGTTGGCTTCAGCGGCGCCCACAATGGAGTAGGTCTCATCGACTTTGCTGCCCTCTTCGCGGATGACCACCGTGGCGCCTACCTGTACGCTATCGGCCAGCGAGACGTCTTCGACTACCCGCGCAGTTGCCAGCAGAATTTCCAGCTCTTTAATCCGGCCCTCGACAAAGGCCTGTTCATTTTTTGCGGCTTCGTATTCGGCGTTTTCGATTAACTCGCCGCCTTCCATAGCCTCATGCAGCCGCTCGGCAATTTCCTGGCGGCGCTGGGTGCGCAAAGTATCAAGTTCATCTTGCAGCTTTTCAAAACCCTCGCGGGTTAAGAACGAAGTTGCCATGTCAATTTAATCCTTCCAAACGATGATCGGTCAGCCCTTGAAGGGCATCCCCCTTACCTCATGTTACTACCGCTTTTAAACGAAAGAAAACCACTCCAAAAGGAGAGATTCCCTTTTGGCGGATAACCCCGCCGTTGATGCCCTTGAATATAACATAAATCATACCCCAATGCAAGCAAAAAACGCCTGCGGTGGAATAATTGTTGACTTATAAGCATTATATTGATTAGCAAAACTAAATATAAGCATTAAGCGCCTTAAAAATTGGCGCGTTCAACCTGGAATATCAATTAAATTTTTAGCCGTCGGGTGTACTCGCCCACAAGACCCTTGCAGAATGAATTCGCCCCCCTCGGCCATATTTACAATGAGCGGAAAATCATTATTTTCATTATAGCCATACAGACAACGATTTCAAAGATATTAAAACCACCCTTTGCAAAAATATATACTTGGTATATAATTTAATCCGGTATTATTATGGGAATGATATGTCAGTCCGCAATGCGCTCCTGGGTTTATTAGCTCAACGGCCCTTCTACGGCTACGAATTATTGGCCGCTCTGGATGGAATTGTGGGCGGGCATAATGCCTGGACGGTTAACTCCGGCCAGATTTATGCCACCCTCGAACGCCTGGAGAAGAGCGGCCTGATCGAAGAGCAGCCGGTCAACGGAACTGCGCCCGATAAGACCACTTACACGGCCACCGCTGCCGGGCGGCAGGAATTGACCGAGTGGCTGTCGGCGCCAGTGCAGACCGACCTGCAGCACGACGAATTTTACATCAAACTGATGCTGGCGCTTTCGCTGGAAGGCAGCGACCCGTACCGGTTGATCCAGATCCAACGAGCCTCCCTCTATCAGGAACTGCATGCAGTCACCACCCAGCGCGACGATCTTGAAATACCCACCAACCTGGCGCAAAAGCTGCTTTTTGACAAGGCGGTCATGCACCTGGAAGCCGATTTACGCTGGCTGGAAATGATCGAAGCCCGGTTGGACGATGTGAAACGCCAACCGGTTCAGCAGGTTGAAATGCGCCCGCGCGGGCGTCCGCCCAAGAGCGCTCGCGGAGCAAAATCACCGCCGCAGACGGACAAACCTTAAGCATGCATCCATTCGATTTATTCCCAACAACAATTCATAAAGGAAAATCCCATGTCCGTCATTTCTACTGAAAATTTGACCAAAATTTATAATTCCGGCACCACCGCCGTCACCGCCCTCGACCACGTCAACTTTCAGGTTCAGCCTGAGGAATTCGTCGCGGTGATGGGCCCCAGCGGCTGCGGCAAATCGACCTTGCTGCATCTGATCGGCGGGTTGGACCACCCCACCGAAGGGCAGGTACACATCAACGGCAACCTGCTGACCGACCTTGACGATGACTCGCTGACCGAGCTGCGCCGCCGCCAGATCGGTTTTATCTTCCAATTCTACAATCTGATCCCGGTGTTGAGCGCGGTTGAAAATGCCGCCTTGCCTTTGTTGCTGGACGGCATGAAGCCGATCGAAGCCCACGACCGGGCGATCGAGTGGCTTAGTCGCTTCGACCTGGCGGACCGCCTGCAGAACCGCCCCGACCAGCTTTCCGGTGGGCAGCAGCAGCGCGTCGCCATTGCCCGCGCACTGGTCGCTGAACCGTCGTTGATCCTGGCGGATGAGCCAACCGGCAATTTGGATACACGCGCCTCTGATGAAATCGCCGGGCTGCTGCGTCAGGTCACCAAGGAATGGGGACGAACGGTCGTCATGGTCACCCATGACCCGCGCATCGCCGCCTACGCCGACCGGATCCTGTTCTTGAAAGACGGCCGTATCGTCGATGATACCTTGCTGGAGACCAAAGATGGCAGCAGCTACGATGCGGTTACGGCGAAGCTCAAAGAAATTGGAGATTGAGAGGAATAAAATGAATTTCCAACTCACTCTCGCCTTGCGTTATTTGAACGGGCGCAAATTACGCGCGCTGCTCACTACCCTGGCCATTGTTTTCGGGGTACTGGTCGTTTTTGGCATGAACACCATCATCCCGGCCATGATGCGCTCCTTCCAGGCAAACGTTCTTGCCGCCTCCGGGCAGGTTGACGCCACAATTACGCTCAAAACAGGGGATGTCTTCCCGGTCGCTGAACTCGCCAGGGTTGCGTCTGTCCAGGGCGTCCGCGCTACAACCGGGCTGCTGGACCGCACGGTTAACCTGCAACCCAATTATTTTGATCACGACTTAGCCGCGCTGGACAGCGTTTCAGCGCTATCCGTGGTCGGTCTCAATCCCAATGAAGTACGCAACGTACACAGCTACAACATCATCGCCGGACGTTTTTTGGAGGAAAATGACACCAATGCCGCTGTCATCAGCCAAAGCCTGGCGGATAGCATCGGACTTAACTTAGGGTCGACCCTTACCCTGCCCACAGCTATCGGCGAACAATCGCTGAAAATTGTTGGGATCCTGCCCGCGCGGGCCGTGCCCGGCAACGAGGAAGTCTTCGTGACCCTGAGCCAGACCCAGAACATGTTTGGCATGCCGGATAAGATCAATACCATCGAGGCCAATTATGACTCGCTGGATGAAACCCGGCGCGCTGAAATCCAGTCGTCCATTCAGTCCACACTTGGCAGCGAGTATCAGATCGGCGCGCTGACTTCCAACTCAGAGCTGCTGACCAGCCTGCAGTTGGGTCAGGCCATGTTTAATGTGCTGGGCGTTATGGGTTTGTTGATGGGCGGTTTCATCATATTCAATACCTTCCGCACCGTGGTAGCCGAGCGCCGGCGCGATATCGGTATGCTGCGCGCATTGGGTGCCAGCCGCAAATCAATCTTCTACATCATCCTCAGTGAAGGTCTGATGCAAGGAATCATGGGGACGGCCCTCGGAATGGTGGTCGGCTACGGTTTCAGCGTGTTGGTACTCAAATTAATGGGACCAGCCATGCAAAAATTCCTCAATGTAAGGATGGGCATGCCTGAAGTCTCGCTCCCGATCGTTCTGGTCAGTGTCGGCCTTGGAGTTGGCATTACATTGCTTGCCGGGCTAATTCCCGCGATGAGCGCCAGCCGCGTCACTCCGCTGGAAGCGCTGCGCCCGGCTGTCGGTAAACTCAATTTCCGCCGCCTGGCTGGCCTGGGATTCTGGATGGGAGCGGCAATGATCGCGTTGGCTGTGTCAACTTTGCTCACCCGTGATGCAGGGCTGATCGGCATGGGTGGGATGTTATTTATCATCGGCTTGATCCTGGTTGCGCCCGCGCTGGTCAGCCCGATCGCCGCCCTGTTTGGCGGGCTTGCCAGTTTGATTTTTGCCCGTCAGGGAACTGTGCATCTGGCGCAGGGGAACCTCTCGCGGCAGCCCGCTCGAGCTGCAGTCACAGCCAGCGCCACCATGATCGGCTTGGCGATTCTGGTCACTGCAGCATCCATCATCACCAGCGCATCGGTTGGCTTCGAGCGCGTCCTGCGCAAGAGTCTGGGTAGCGATTATCTGCTCATCCCCCCATCAGTCGCCGTCTGGGGAACTAACGTCGGATCCAACCCCGATTTCGCCAGGGAATTACGCGCGCTAGATGGGGTAGCTGTGGTGAGCTCGCTGCGTTTTGCTCCTGCGCAGGTGAACGACCTGCCCATTTCGTTAATGGGCATCGATCCGGATACCTACGGACAGGTCAGTGGGTTGACCTTTGCTGAGGGTGATGAAGTAGCGGCCTATGCGGCTTTAAAAACGCCCCATTCGATCATCATTAGCCCGGTTCTGGCAACCAGTATTGGCGCAAAGGTTGGGGATGAAGTGAGTATGCTCACCCCCAACGGCGTGAAGGCCTACAACGTGATTGCGATCGGCGGCGATTATCTCAATGCCAAAATCGCCACAGGTTACGTGTCGCAGGCAGACATCGCCGCTGACTTTGGTCGTACCGAGGATGTGCTTCTGCAGCTCAACCTCACACCAACGACAGACCGCGCTGCAGCCGAAAGCGCAATTAAGGCGGTGGTCTCCCGTTACCCACAATACCGGTTGATTTCGGGGCAGGGCTATATCGATGAAAATATGCAGCTTTTTGACGTAGCTTTTGCCGCCATGTATGCGGTGTTGATCTTCCTGGCTGTGCCGTCGCTGATTGCCATGCTGAATACCCTGGTAATTGGCGTAATCGAGCGCACCCGTGAAATCGGCATGTTGCGCGCAGTTGGCGCCACCCGCAAACAGGTGCGCACGATGATCGTGGCAGAAGCGATCATTCTGGCAGCCATTGGCACCGCCTTTGGCCTGCTCGCCGGGTTGTTTCTCGGTTATACAACCGTCGAGACGCTGCACCTGAGCGGCTTCCCCATGGAATATGCCTTCCCGGCCAGCGGGGTGCTTGTGACCATTGCCGCCGGTCTGCTATTCGGCATACTGGCAGCCATCATTCCGGCCCGCCAGGCGGCGCGGCAGGACGTGGTCCAGGCGCTGCATTACGAATAAGCTATTTGCGAATACCGGCAGTCAGCCCGCCGTTCGCGCGTTGCAACTCGTGAGGGTCAGCACGCACCAAAGCGGTCGGGCTGCCGCCGCCGGTGTAAACCAGCGGTTTGTCGAAGGTACGCTCATCCATCACAAAGAGAGCGTCAAAACCAAACGAGGGCGTACCGCCCATCGGATAGCCGGTGCGCGCCAGAATCTCCTCGGCGGTCGCCAGTCGGGGGGTGCCGTCCATGCCAAGCGCTTCGGCCACATTCGCAGCAGAGACGCGGTCCTCGCCCTTGACGATCGCGACCACCAGTTGGCCATCCGGAGCGATCAAACAGATGTTTTTGACAAAATCCTGCGGGGTGACCCCAGCTACCTGGGCAGCTTCGGCCACGGAATGGGTTGATTGATCGAATGATAGATGTTCGACCTGCCAGCCGTTTTCGGCAATGATGGTCTTTAGCCGGGCTTCATAGGGATCGGTCACCGGGAAGATTTGCACCAGGCGAAACCCGGCTCCCAGCGAAAAGAAACGCTTTAATTCCTCTACGGCATTCAGCGCTTGCGTATGTTCCTCGGCGCTTACTTCCAGCGCTTCGTACTCGTCCTCGTCCAGCAGCAGCCAGTGTCCGTCAGGGTAAACCAGCAAATCCAGCGCCAGATCAACGTAGGACAGCGTTCCATCGGCCAGCGATGGCGGGAGTGTGACGTTGCAGTACCAGCCCTTGACCAAACCGCTTTCGCGGTCATGCATTTCGTAAATATTGAACCAGCGTCGGGTGTAATACGCTTCGATAAAGGTATCGCCTTTCTTTAATAAAATACCCTGAAAGAGCGTATCCTCGCGATTGAAATGCGCCTCGATCAGCAGCGCATCAGGCGTACGTTGCAACACCTGCCCCGCATAGCGCCAGGTCTCCTGCCCATGAATATTTTGCTTGATGATGGTGATGTCGGAATTAGGAAGCATGAGGTAATAATACACTACGTACGTGCCATGTGCCATGTGTCAGGTGCCAGTACATGCAATGTTGGATAACGAGCTGCTCCTGCTCAAAGTCAAGTATCTGTAAATAATTTCCCGCCCTTGATCCGACCTACGCTGACAGAAACTATCAGGTGCGTTGCTCCTTGGCTAAAAGATCTGCAGATCAAACCAGGATTAAGGAGCGATGCACCTGCTCTTCCAAAATTAAAGTCAAGTGCGATGCACCAGGAACCTGTGCCTATTTCAAACACACAATCTCATCGGGCTCCAAAACCAACGTGACCTTCTTATGCACCCTCAGCGGATCGGGCAAATAAAACTGAAATGCCGAATGGTCGACGCAGCGCAGCGTCACCCGATAGGATTCTCCGCGAAAAGTCGTGTCTTCCACTGTGCCGGTCAGGCTGTTTATCCCACCGCTTTCAACCCCCATCTGCGCCCCCGTCGGGCGGAATAACAGCGTTACCGCGCTGCCCACCGGTTCAGTCGGCTCGACCTCCGCGGGCGTGAAAACGCCAAGCGCCGTCTGTACCTGCAGCGGCCGGCGCCCGACCACTGTGCCAGGCAGCACGTTGGTCAAACCCAAAAAGCGCGCTGCCCACACCGATACCGGACGGTTGTACACCTGATCCGGGGCCCCATCCTGTTCCACCCTGCCTTCGTTGAGCAGTACCAGCCGGTCGGCGATGGCAAAGGCCTCTTCCTGGTCGTGGGTGACATAAATCGCCGGGATTTGCGTCTCATGCAGTAGCTCGCGCAGGAACTGCCCTAGCTGCTCGCGCAGCGCTCGGTCAAGCGCACCGAGCGGTTCATCCAGCATCAGCAAGCGCGGACGCGGCGCCAAGGCACGCGCTAAAGCCACCCGCTGCTGCTCGCCACCCGAGAGATCGGTCACGCGCCGGTTGGCAAACTCGGCCATATTGACCCGTCCCAGCGCCTCGCTCACCCGTTGCTGGATCTCCACGGCTGGCAGGTTTTGCATGCGCAGCCCAAAGGCCACATTTTCGGCCACTTTCCGGTGCGGAAAAAGCGCATAATCCTGAAACATCAAGCCAAAATGACGCTGGTGAACCGGAACGTCTGCCAGGTCGGCGCCATCCCATAAAACCTGACCGCGTTCCGCAGCTTCCAGCCCGGTAATAATGCGCAGCAGGGTGCTTTTTCCGCTGCCGGATGGTCCGAGCAGGCAAACTGTTTCGCCATCTGCAACGTCGAAAGAAACGCCGCGCAGCAGCGGTTTGCCCTCGTACATCTTATGAATTTCGCGGACCGATAAGGCCATGCAATTTCCCTCTCAGGTATGGACGTCCCTATGCTACCACAAAACATGGCTGGTAGACCTGCTCCCGACCGCAGCCTATGACCAAGGTTGAAACGCACTTCACTGGCAGGTGATGCAAAAACCACCTGTTTGGTTTTAGCCAGGGGCTTTTTACTCGCCCGAGAATATTGTATGATACGAACATGCAACAAATTAAGTGGGTATTTTTAGCCTTTCTCGTGACTTTTGCGCTCAAACCGGTCTCGATTTATGCTGCCGGACTGGCTGCCCAGGCCAGTGGGCAACCGGGAACCACGATTTACCTCCCTCTTATTCAAAATTCGCTGCCGCTTCCGTCGCCGGATGAGGCTGCGCAGCGCATCAGCTTGCCGCCCGGGTTCGAAATTCGCATATTCGCGCAAAATTTGACCGGACGCCCGCGCTTTATGGCGGTTGGCCCGGATGGTCACTTATACATTAGCCTTTTTGGCAGCGGCCAAATCGCGCGCCTGCCAGATCGCAACCAGGATGGTCTGGCGGACGGCAGCGAAATCGTTGCCAGCGGGTTGACCGGTCCGCACGGCGTTGAATTCCATGATGGCTGGCTGTATGTCGCCGGCATAGGCAGCGTGGTGCGGTTAAGCGGGCCGGATGTCAACGGCGCATTCAGCGCGCCGGAATTGGTCACCAATAATATTCCCGGAACAGGCGGACACTCCACCCGCACGCTGCATTTCGGACCGGATGGAAAGCTTTACGTCAGCGCTGGCTCTAGCTGCAACGTCTGCGCAGAGACCGATCCGCGCCGGGCGGCCATCCTCCGTTTCAACCCGGACGGCAGCATCCCGGCCGACAACCCGTTTTCAAGCGACCCCGATGTCAAAAAACAGGCGGTTTGGGCATATGGCCTACGCAATTCAGTAGATTTCCTCTGGTCTCCCAGTGGCGATCTGTGGGCTAACCACAACGGCTCGGACGGTTTAGGTGATGCTATTCCGCCTGAAGAAATCATCATTCCCGTGCAAAAAGGATCCTCGCACGGCTGGCCTTATTGTTATACCCCCATGCTCGGCATGAATACTTCAGCGGAAGTACGGGACACCCGCCTGACTTTGCCTTCCGGTTTCACTTGCGAGCAGGCAATCCCCGCTCAATTTACCGCACTGGCCCATTCCGCCCCACTGGGGATGACGCTGGGCGCAGGCAGTCTCTTTCCGCCCGAATACCGCGCCAGCCTGTATGTTGCGTTCCATGGCTCATGGAACACGAATGTGAGCGCCAACTACCGTGACTGCAAGGTGGAACGCATCATCCTCGAAAACGGCCAACCTATCAGCAGTGAGACTTTTGCCACGGGCTGGCGGCCGGCGGGCTCCAAATGCGGCGACGCGACCACCTGGGGGCGCCCTGCCGATGTCATATTCGGGTTGAAAGGCGAGATGTTTATCTCGGATGACAAAGGCGGTCGCGTTTACCGCGTGATCTACCGACCATGACGGTTACCAATCCTCGCGAACGCCGGGCAGCCGCATGCGCTCGATCAACAAGATACCCAGGCCGCACACCAGCATCAGCAGGGTGCTCATGGCCAGCGCCTGTCCGTAGTTCAATGCGCCGGGCTGCCCAATAAAACGGTAGATGGCCACCGGCAGGGTAGGATATTCCGGCCGCGCCAGAAAACTGGTGGCACCGAATTCGCCCAGCGAAATGGTGAAGGCAAAGACCGCGCTCACCAGTGCCGCCCTGGCAATGATGGGTAAATCCACCTCCCACCAGGTGCGCAATGGCGAAGCCCCCAGCACGCCCGCCGCCTGCCGTAAACTGACCGGGATGGATCGTAACGCCGGTAGCAGCGTGCGTACCACGAACGGCAGCGCCACCAGCGAATGCGCCAGGGGAATGAGTAGCGGGAAAGACCCCGAGGCGAAAGGCGGACGGTTGAAAACCACGATGAAACCCAGCCCGAGGGTCACTGCCGAAGTGCCGAGCGGTAGCATCAACAGCGGGTCGAGCACCTGGTTAATGCGGGCGCGCCGCGCCAACGCACTGGATGCCAGGAATCCCAGGGTGAGCGAGAACAGCACCGTGGCGCCGGCGTACACCAGCGAATTGCGCGCCGCCTCGATGGGCGGCACGTAAAAGAGCGACAGGCGGCGATTAACGAATAACTCCCGGTAATAATCGAGCGTCAGGCCGGTTTGCACCCCGCCGCGCTCGCCACGATCCGCTTCCAGGCGCACCACCGAGCGCGCGCCCAACGCCGCCAGCGGCAAAATCAAAAGGGCTGCCAATAGAATCACAGTCACGCCCACCAGCAGCTTTTCCCGCCACGTGCGCATGCGCCGCATCCCTTCGCCCTGCAAGCGCGGCGCCAGCGGCACATTCAGGTGCAGCGACGCCCGTGAATAGGCAATGGTTAATATCAGGGTACACAGCAGTTGGACTGCCGAAAGCAAGCCCGCCAGCGGCAGATTGAGCATGTGCATGGCTTGAATGTATATCTCCACCTCTAGCGTGGCAAATTGCGGTCCGCCCAACAGCAGGATCACGCCAAAACTGGTGAAATCGAACATGAATACCAGCAGTCCGGCCGCCAGAATGGCCGGGCGCAGCAGCGGCAAGGTCACCTCGCGCAGCGTTTTCAGCGGGGTGGCGCCCAGCACGCGGCTAGCCTGCTCCATGCGCGGATCCAACTGGCTCCAGGCGCTGCCAACCACCCGGATGACGATGGTCGTGTTGTAAAAAACATGAGCAATCAGAATTGCCGGCAGCGAGTTGAGCATTTGCAGCGGCGGTGCAGGCAGGTCGAAGAGATTCATCAGCCCCAGGTTAATCCAACCGCGCGGGCCGATCAAGGCATTGAATGCTGCTGCCACCACCACCGTCGGCAGGATGAACGGCAGGGTGGTCAACACCCGCAGCAGCGATTTCCCTGGGAAGGTGTAGCGCCCAAAAATATAGGCGGCTGGCAGCCCGAGCGCCAGGGTGGCAATGGTGGACAGTACAGCCTGGTAAAAGGTAAAACCCAGTGGGCGAGTGATCCGTTGCAGCAGATTCGCCTGCGACGCAGCTGTCACCGCTGCCTCGCCCGCGAGCTTGAATACTGAAATGAGCGGGGCAAAGAAAAATAGCGCCAGGAAGAGCAGTGGCAGCAGCCAAAGCGCAAAAGTGCCCCGGCTGCTGCGGGAATTCAACGCTGTTCCTGCCGCGTGTTGCATCAACGCAATACCGCCTCCGTCCAGGCCTCGATCCAGGCGTTGCGGTTGGCTGAAATGTCCTCCGGCGCCAGTGCAGCCGGCTGCTGCGGGACCTGGGCGTAGTTAAGGAAGGCCTCCGGCAATTTGGCGTCCGGCTGGACAGGATAGACAAACATTTGCAGCGGCATATCTTCCTGGAAGGGGATGCTCAACATAAAATCGATAAATTTTTCGGCCAGCGCGCGCTGCGGCGTCCCGGCCAGGATGCCGACGAACTCGATCTGCCGGAAACAGGTTCCAGGCGCAGCGATCGATGCAGTGGGGGCTTCGGTCAGAGGGGTTTCAGCAAAGATCACTTCGGCTGGCGGGCTGGATGCGTAAGAAACCACCATCGGCTGCGGTCCGCGCCCGGATGACCCGGAGAAGTTGGTATAGTACGCCGTCTCCCAATCATTGACCACGACCAGGCCGTTATCCTTCAACTGCTGCCAGTAAGCCAGGTAGCCGTCTTCGCCAAAATGGGCGATTGTCGCCAGCAGGAAGGCCAGTCCGGGGGAGGATGTAGCTGGATTTTCGACGACCAGCAAGCCCTTATAAGCCGGGGCAGCCAGATCTTCGAACGATTGCGGCAGCGCCAGGTTTTTCTCGGCAAAATAGGTCTTATCGTAGTTGATACACACATCACCATAATCTACCGGCAGCGCTCGATTCTCTGCATCCAGCTTAAATTCAGCCGGAATGCTGGCCAACTGTGGAGATGCATAAGGTTCAAAGAGGGCTTCGTCCAGCGCGCGTGAGAGGAAGGTGTTATCGACTCCATAAAACACGTCTGCCAGCGGCGCGTTCTTCGAGAGGATCGCCTTGTTCAAAGCTGCGCCGGTGTCGCCGCTGGGCAGGAAGGACAGCTTTACGTTGTTTTCCTGCTCGAACTGCGCTATCAGTGCCTCACTCACCAGGAAGGAGTCGTGGGTCATGACCCGCAGCGCCACAGGTTCTGCCGGAGTGGGCATTGCGGTCGGGGCGGCTGCCTGGGGAGCGCAGGCTGCCAGCAAAATCACGCTCAACGTGATAAAAAGGGTTATTTTTTTCAAGGTTAACACATTCCTTTCGTCAATCCACTGGATTTTGACGGGTATGAATGCACAACAGCGCACCCGACCGTACTTCGATTACCGCTTCAGTTTCCAGCATGACATTGCTGACACCGCGAGAACTGCTGGGACAAAGCTTCCCGCCTTTGAGCGGGTATTTGAGCCCTTGGGTGGTAATGCCCTTGGTGCAATTCCCCATCGATAGCAACGACAGGGTATCGCCGGGGTTGCCGGTCACAGTCGCCTTTGAGCGAATGATTAAAATTTCCTCGCGCCCGTCATCCAGACGCACATCGATACCTTTAAGTTCATCCATCTCTAACAGGTAGAGGTTGGCCAGGGTCTGGTCGAGACGGCCACCCAGGGCTGCGACCACTCGAATTTCGTGTACGCCGCGTTCCGCCAGGCGCGTTAAGGCCAGTTCCAGGTCGGTCGCGTCTTTTTCGCGCGGGTAAATTTCCAGTTCCACGCCGGCAGCCCGCAGGATTTCCACCTCTTGCGCCGGCAGCGAATCGAGGTCGCCAATCAACAAGTGCGGCTGGATGCCCAGCTTTTTCATGTGCAGGTAACCGCCGTCAGCCGCTACCAGTGTGTCTTCCGGCTGTAACACCACCCGCACGGCTGCAGCGTTAACCAGTTCGCCGTTGGCAAAGACCACGGCTCGTGTATTATCCATCAAAAAACCCTCCTTGCGGGGAGGGTTCGGCTGATACTCAGGCATATCCCTCCGCCGGCATTATCCGGATCAGGTCTGCGGGTCGAAGGTTTCACGCCTTCCTCTCAGCCCGGCTTACCGGGCTCCCCGTTGTATTTATCGATCTCTCGTCAGTATAGTCTGCGGTTAAGGAAAAGTCAAGCGAAACAGGTTGTCATACCTGTGAACTTCATTGCTTCACCCAGTAAAAAGCGCTGGGTTCGCAACCACACAACCCTTCAATCCAACGGCAGCCGCTGAATGCGCAGAACGCAGTTGCCATCGCCGTTGGCCCGGCAGGCAATTTCCTCAACCTGAAATACTTTACCGCCGCTGCTCCAGGCCAGATACTCCCGCAGCAGCCCAAGCAGAAAATGCGAAACAGTCGTTTCCACCCGCGGATCATGACAGGTCTCGCAATCCGCCAGCGTCCAAAGCCAGGATTCCGGTTCAGTGGTAACCGCCACATGGATACCGCAAGCGCATTCAAAAATAGCCGCCAGCTTTTCCAATCCGGCGCGCGCCCGCTTGCGCACCGGCAGCAGCCGGTGTTCTTCGGCCTCAAAGCCGTCTTCGCTTCCAAAGACCCGCATAACCCCTTGAAAAGACGCCCGGCCAATCCGTACTGCGGCGCCTCGTGACCCTAAAGCACCGTAACGCGTCTCCAGTGCTGCAGTCAACAACTTGATGTCATTCCCGTCTGCGGTGGTTGGGCTGGTGTTATCGGGCAGCCTCACCCCGGCGGATTCAAACAAAGCTGCCATTTCGGCGCTGTTCAGCACCTCTCGGGCGCCTTCAAGCACAATTTGGGCCATTTGAACGGAGCAATTGTAGGATTCGGGTTCGATCATCATGATCTCGAGAGGGGATCGTCGTTTATTCTTCCTGGGAAGCACATGAAGAACCCACGATGGGTTGAGAAGATTTTGTTGCCTGTAGTTGCAGAGATCGGGGTTGCTGGACGATATGGGCCAAGATTTTAACCAGAAATCAACCGTGAAGGGTTTCGTTCCAACCAGAAAGAACCATTTTAACTCAAATTAGAGGTTGTCCCAAAAGAAATCATTTGTCAATTTTCACCCCTCATATTTACGGGACGGGTTCCATGCCCGCCCGCTTTTGGGGGAGCCCAAGTTGATTATCGGACTTTATTCGGCCAATCAATCCGCTGGCGTTTCGATCGTTTCAAGAATACTGTACAGCAGCTCTAAAAGGATGGTTTTGACCGTTTCCTTCTGGCTGGCAACGCACGGCAGCAGCTTCACCTGCGGATCGAGCCGCAAGGCCAATCGTAAATCTTCTGCTTCCCAGGCGTCATCGCAATCCTGCTTGTTTGCTGCCACAACATAGGGCGTTGGCGCGTACGCGTGAAAGGTCTCCAGGATGCTGCGAGCTTCACGGAAGGTCTCGGGGTGGGCGCTGTCCACCATGACGATGAAACCGAGCATTCCCTCAGACAGAATTTCCCACATAAAATCAAAACGTTTCTGGCCGGGTGTACCGAATAAATACAAAACCAGGTCGTCATCCACGGTGATGCGTCCAAAGTCCATCGCCACGGTGGTGCTGCTTTTGACCTTCTCAGCTTCAGCCGAAATTTTGCGCTCAGTGGAGACTACATCGATTTCGCTAACCGAGCGGATAAATTCTGTTTTGCCTGCGTTGAAAGGTCCGGTGACTACGATTTTGACGTTTTGCATCCTTTTTCCTTTACCGCAGAACTAGAGGGAGCGGATCCGGTTAATCAACCGCTGGACGAGCGACTTGTGTTCCTCTTTGTTCACGGGCGGCAGCGACCGGGTCGGCGGCATTACCGGTGGGGTCCCGCCTGGCCGTACGATATCCACAACTCCGGCCTGCAGCAAAGCGTAGGCTATCCGGCGAATTTCAAGGTCATTCATGTGAGTAACCTGGGCGATCTGGCGCATGGAATTTTTAGGATTCACATAACGCACTACCCGCCACTCTTCCAGATTCAGGTTAAGATGCCGCAGGTTGGTTCCAGGCCGGTCAGTGAATTTGAGCGCCATATCCAGGCTGGGAATTTCTTCCTGAAGCTGCTCCCACTCCCGTAACTGGCGCGACCCTTCCACAATCAGATTTTCCAGGTCGATCCGTACCGGGATTTTCCCGGAGGGTACGGCTGAACTCTGGTCAAACTGGAAAATGCCTTCCACCCAGGTGAACAAACGCCGAATCACCTCAATGGAATACAACTGCAGGCTGTCGAGGACGTCCTTTTGGGATAAATACCCGGCGTTAATCAGCAACAGCCCGACCTCTTTGTCAGTCATCGTTCGGGTTCGTTCGCGGATAACCCGCGCCTGGTTGGCCGTGATCTTGCGGCTGCGAGCAAGGATGGCCGAAAGGTCGCTCTCCTCCCGTCCGATCAGTGCCAGCGCCAGCTTTCCGTCGCGGAAATAGACGTGCGCCATCTCCCCGGGGCCTTCAACGGTCAACAGGCCGGTTTTTTGTGCCAGGTTTACCAAATTTAGTATTTGCGTGAATGAAAAATCACGCAGATTACCCCTCAATGCCATGGGTACCTCAATTGCCAGACGGATTCAGTTATGAAATTATAACAAATCTGCCTTGTAAAGACTTTGCAAAACCCCTACGGTTTGGAAAGGCGGCCTTACAATTCCGTTGAGTGCGAAACGTTCGTGCATATTTCATGCCCGATCCCCGGTTGAGCTCCGCTTTAGAATGTGCGAGTATAATCGGTTCATCCCGTTATTATATCGGATGTATAGTGTCCCATGTCTGGAAGCAACCAAGGTAAGTGCAATTCCCTTGCCAATCAGGCCTACACTTTTGATTTTGCCAGCCAGTTTTACAATATCGCTGCTTTCAAAAGCAAGATCGAGTGGACTCCAGAAAAGTTTCACCGCCCTGCCATCAATTTGGCCGCGCAGGCTGTTCAGATGCTTGGAACCGTTGGAATACGCTGATGCCGCTGCCTGATTTGCTCCATTCCCTGCACGGACACGACCTTGGCTTTCTTAAAATGATCGCCGGTCTGTGGCGGATTGAATTGGACGCGCCCAACGTGCGCGCGGCGCTGCCCATGCTGACCCGCGTGATGCTCAACCCGGAGTTGGCCAACGAGATTATCGGAGTGCTGCCCGTCGCTGCGCAGGATGCACTGACCGCGCTAGCGGAGCAAGACGGTTTGCTAACCTGGGCGCAGTTCACCCGCACCTATGGCGATGTACGTTCGATGGGCGCTGCCCGCCGCGATCGCGAACGCCCTGATCTCAATCCGCGCACGCCAGCGGAAATGTTGTGGTATTACGGCCTGATCGGGCAGGCGTTCCTGGACACGCCCCCGGAACCACAGCAGTATGCCTATATCCCGGGCGATTTATTTGCCCTGTTGCAAATTCCGGAGCGTCGTGTGACGAATATGCTGGGCCGCCCAGCTGCCCCCGGCGAGACGGCTACCCCTATCCCCGCTACTGACCGGGTGCTGGATCACGCCTGCACGCTGCTGGCTGCGTTGCGATTACAAATCCCGCTGGATCACATTCCATCCAATCAATGGGAGATCCCGCTGCCCCATTTGCGAGTGCTGCTATACGCCGCTGGCCTGCTGGATGCAAACGACCTGCCACTACCTGAACCGGCGCGCCATTTTCTGGAAGCGCCGCGCGCGCAGGCATTGGTGCAACTGGCAAACGCCTGGCGGCATAGCCCAACCTACAACGAAATGCGATTGCTACCCGGTCTGGTTTTCGAGGGTGACTGGACAAATGATGCGTTGCAAGCCCGCACGCGCATCCTGGAGCACCTCAGGCGGCTGCCGCAGGATTCATGGTGGAGTCTGGCGACGTTCACAGATGCAATCCGCGAGCGCGACCCGGATTTTCAACGCCCGGCGGGGGATTACGATTCGTGGTTCATCCGGCGCGCCGGCACGGATCAGTTCCTGCGCGGCTTTGCTACCTGGGATGAGGTGGACGGCGAGGTGGTGCGTTCTTTGATTCGCGGACCTCTTCATTGGCTCGGATTCCTCGACCTGGCTGCACCCGATCCCGACGCGCCTGCCACCGCCTTCCGCCCGTCAACCTGGTCCGCCGCTTTATGGGAGGAACAGGCGCCGCCCGGTCTTGCTGCTGAAGACGGGCAGGTCAACGTCCACAGCGGTGGGCAGTTGGATGTACCGCGCCTGGTTCAGCGTGCGGTGCGCTACCAGCTCGCGCGTTTTAGCGCCTGGCTTGGTGAAGACGCCGCTGTTTACCACTACCGCATCACGCCGGAATCGTTGGAGCGCGCACGCCAGCAGGGACTGCGCGTTGCACAGCTCATCAGTCTGCTAAAAAAGCATAGCAGCGCTCCGCTCGCGCCAGCGTTGATCCATGCCCTGGAGCACTGGGAGCAGCACGGTACGGAAGCCGCCCTGGAAAAAGTTCAATTGCTGCGCGTTTCCCGGCCGGAAATCCTGGCAGCACTACGGAATGTCCGCGCCAGCCGCTTCCTGGGTGAAGAAATCTCCCCCACCGTTGTGGTGCTGCGCCCGGGCGGCGCCGATGCGATCCTGCAGGCGTTGGCAGAGCTTGGCTACCTGGGTGAGTCGCGGCTCGGAACGGATGTATAATGACAAAAGGCACAAAGCGTGCCTTTTGCTTGATTGCAGACTTCCAATACTCCACTTGAGGTGCTCATGACCGATCGTTTGGACTGGATCCAAAAAGAACTGGACGGCTTGAAAGAGGCCGGTTTGTATAACCGCATCCGCACCCTGTCATCGCCGCAAGGCGCCTGGTTGGTGGTGGATGGCAAACGTGTGCTCAATTTCTGTTCGAATAACTATCTGGGAATGGCCAACAACCCGCGCCTGGTGGCGTCCGCCAAAAAGGCTCTGGACGCTTACGGCGTTGGCCCAGGCGCCGTGCGCACCATCGCCGGAACCATGGACCTGCACCTGGAACTAGAACGGCGGCTGGCAACTTTTAAGGGCGTTGAAGCGGCCATCACCTTCCAATCCGGCTTTACTGCCAACCTGGCAGCGATTGCTGCCTTGGTAACCAAAGACGATATTATATTCTCGGATGAACTCAACCATGCCAGCATCATCGACGGCTGCCGTCTTTCCGGTGCACCGACTATCCGCTTCGCCCACGCCAATCCGGCTGACCTGGAACGGGTCATTGCCGAACATCAGGGAACATACCGGCGCGCATTGTGCATCACAGACGGCGTCTTCAGCATGGACGGCGACATTGCCCCGCTGGACAAAATCTATGAAATCACCGCCAAACATGGCATCATGTTGATGGTGGATGACGCTCACGGCGAAGGCGTCATGGGCAAAGGCGGGCGCGGTATCGTGGACCACTTCCATTTGCACGGAAAGGTGGATATCGAGGTAGGCACGCTTTCCAAGGCCTTTGGTGTGGTCGGCGGACTGGTGGCCGGCAAGGCCGTGATCGTTGATTGGCTGCGGCAGCGCGGGCGGCCTTTCCTGTTCTCGTCAGCGGTGACCCCGCCGGATGTGGCTGCCACCATTGCCGCGGTTGACCTGCTGGAAGAATCGACTGAGCTGGTGGACCGGTTGTGGTCGAATGCGCGTTACTTCAAGGACGAAATGAAACGCCTTGGTTTCGATACCGGCCAGAGCGTCACCCCCATTACCCCGGTCATGTTAGGGGAGGCGCCGCTGGCGCAGCAGTTCAGCCGTGAACTCTTCGAGGAGGGCGTGTTCGCCATGTCGCTGGGCTTTCCCACCGTCCCGCGCGGCAAAGCGCGCATCCGGGTGATGATCTCAGCGGTGCACGCCCAGGCCGATCTGGACCAGGCGTTGGAGAAGTTTGCCAAAGTTGGGCGCAAATTAGGAGTCATCAGCTAAAAAGATTTGTCATTGCGACGAAGGAAGCAATCTGCGTCTTTCAACCCTGACGACTATCCAAGGACATTCTTTATGTCTATTCTGGGTAGATTGCTTCATTCCGCTTTGCTTCGTTCGCAACAATAAATTATTTTATTTCTGCTGCGGCGCGGCGCTTGACATGAGCCAGGATGGCCGCCATGCCGTTCAAGCGCTGCGCGGTCAATACATGCTGCAACCCCATGCGCAGGTAAAAATCGGCCGGGATGGCCAAAACCTGCTCGGGCGCGCTGCCGTTTAGTCCTTCCACCATCAGCGCAGCGTACCCGCGTACCGTCGGTGACTCTTCAGGCACGAGGAAATAATAATACAATGCGCCATCTTTGACCTCGGCGGCCATCTGCACCGGAGTCATGCATTCGGGCACTTCTTCCATCTCATCCGGGCGCTGCAGGTAAGCCGGAAAAGCCGGAAAGCTGCGTGCATAGTCCAGCAGCATTTCGAGCTTTTCGCGCCCTTCGCACACCTCGAAATCGTTGACGATTTCTTCCAGGCGGGCCGGCAGGGAATGGCTATTCGTCATGCACCTTCGCCTTTTTCAATCGGCGCGCCGACCAGATTGCCCCATTCGGTCCATGAACCGTCATAATTGCGCACCCTTGGGTAACCAAGCAGGTATTTCAGCACGAACCAGGTGTGTGAGCTGCGCTCGCCAATGCGGCAGTAAGCAATGGTGTCCTTGTCGGGGGTGATGCCGTGCGCCTGGTAAAGGTCGCGCAGGGCCGCCGGCGACTTAAAAGTACCATCCTCCTGCACCGCCTGGCTCCAGGGAATGCTGACCGCACCCGGGATGTGGCCGCCGCGCTGCGCGCCCTCCTGCGGGTAGCCGGGCATGTGCAGCAACTCACCGGTATATTCCTTGGTCGAGCGCACATCCACCAGCGGCTGGCGGCTTTCCAGGTGACGCATGACGTCGTCGCGGAAGGCGCGAATACCCTTGGCGGGACCGGTGGCGTGATAGGTGGTGGGTGGGTAAGCCAACGGGGTGGCTGTCAGCATCCTGCCTTCGGAAACCCACTTGGCGCGACCGCCATTCATCACCCGGCGGTCCTGGTGACCGTAGTATTCAAACAACCAGAAAGCATACACCGCAAACCAGTTGGACTTGTCACCGTAAAACACGACAGTGGTATCGTTGGCGATACCCAGGCTGGAACACAGGGCTTCGAATTCTTCTTTGGTCAGAAAGTCGCGCCGTAATGGGTGCTGCAAGGTGGTGAACCAGTCAACTTTGACCGCGCCGGGGATATGACCGGTTTCGTAAAGCAAGGCATCCTCATCTGATTCCACCAGGCGTACCTGTGGATCGTTAAGGTGCTGTACAACCCATTCGGTATCGACCAGAACTTCTGGGTGAGCATAAGTTGTCATTGGAATATACCTCCTATTTTGATCATAATTATCATAATAATGATATCACAAACCGTATTGCCTACGCAACCGGCGAGTTACGCGAACGTTCAACTTGCCTTTACGGGCTGACGTCGATTCCTATTCCCCCTCAAACCATCACTCACCATTCAGGGGAATGGTTGAATCACACCAGCAGGCATAAAAGGTTGTAGTTAATCTTTCCGCATTTTCCGGCTAAAAGTCCTCTGTTCAAACGCCTTGGGTATTTCCGTAAATCCAGTGACAGCCGGGCTGCCGGAGCAGGTGGTCAGCGAAGAGCAGGTTGATAGCACCAGATCATCAATAGCAATGCCTTCATAATAACGGGGATTGGCTGGATTGCTGGCAAACCAGATCGTGATCCATACCTGGGGTTGGCCGGTAATATTCCCCAAAGTGTAAACATCCTTTAAATCCATCGTATCCGTGAACCAACTTCCGCTATATCCGGTAAAAGCATTTCCATAAACCGTAACATTATCCAACGATACGCCCCAGCCAACGAAATCATAATTATTTTCTATATCCAGCCACAGCTTGATCGAGATATAGCCATCCTTTATCTGGCTCAGGTCAATTGGCCCATAGACCATCCACGTTTCAATATCGTCAGCATATCCTGCCATGCATTGCAGAGCGCTCCCATAGGTTCCACCGCCTACCGCCCACCCACCATTACTCCCACTATTTGCCTGACAGGTTCGCTTCCCCCAGGATATGGCACTGGTCACGTTCTGCCATTCTGTGCCGTTGAACCAATAACTATACAAACTCCACTCGCCCGGGAATGTCCCTTCGAATGTCTCTGAGAAAAGGTTTGTCCAGGGAGGCAGCGGCGTGTTGGAAGGAGTTGGGGTTATCGTGAATGTTGCGGTTGGAGTTGGGGAATGGGCCGGGGGTTGTGTGAACGTTGGAGTGGCTGAACCTGTTGAAGTCGGAGTGTGGGTTGGTATACCAGGGATCAGGGTAGTTGCAGTCGGCGGAAGCGGCATGGTCGGCAACTGATAATCGTTCATGATCAGCGGCCAATAAATATGGCCTGGTATTTGAAGAAGAGCGGGCGAATTTTCTATCAGAACGTTTCCGGGGTTGGCTGAATTTTTTTCATTCGGATCCGCTTGCATTAATGCGGGACTTGCAAATGCCTGATTGGCCCCAATCATCCCGATTAGGACGATGCAAAGGAATAATGTCAGAAACCCGAGGAAATAATTCCTAATCCTGGCGGTAAGGGAGTTCAATCGTTTCATTTATCCCCTTGATTACCAAAAATGGATCGAAAAATTAACCTGGTGGTAATAATAACATTACCATTTTAGTGCTATATACGTATAAATCAATGGATTTTCAATGGCTTTTTGCCCCAAACGACAATGCTCGGAATGTATGATTGCGCTCCTGACCAGTATAGGGTAGCGCCGCTGCGGAACTAACTTTCCGGGTCGCAAAATTTGATTTTCATTGATCTCAAGCAGATAAAATTTTCGACCAACGGACCTGGCAGCTCTTAATCAATCCGTAGCACTTAAATTATGCCTGGCCTTATAGTACAATCGGCCCTATGGAATCGCACAGAAAACAAATCCTACTCACCAACGATGACGGCATCGAATCGCCCGGGTTGTGGGCGGCTGCTGAAGCGCTCTCCCCGCTTGGCTTTGTGACGGTCGCGGCTCCCAGCCAGCAGTTCTCAGGTGCCGGGCGCAGCCACCCGTTACACACCGACGGGGTAATCACCCTGCGCCAGTTGCAAATCGGCCGGCAAATGTGGGCAGCCTACGCGGTGGGCGGATCGCCGGCCCAATCGGTGGTTTACGCCGTGCTCGAGCTGCTGCCGCAAAAGCCAGATCTGATCGTTTCCGGCATCAATTACGGCGAAAATGTTGGAAACAGCATCACCAGCTCAGGAACAGTAGGGGCTGCGCTCGAAGGCGCCGCCTTTGGCATCCCCGCGCTGGCGGTTTCCCTGCAAATCACGGACGGGGATTATCAGGGGTACTCGCCGGATGTGCAATTTAGCACTGCCGGATATTTTACCCGTCTGTTCGCCGAACGGATTATGAATGAACGCCTGCCATCCGATGTGCACGTGCTCAAGGTAGATGTGCCTGCTACAGCGACGCCCCAGACGCCCTGGCGCGTAGTCCGGCAAGCCATGCAGCCCTACTATATCCCGCGCACGATTCGCCCCGGCACGCTGGAGTCACCCTGCTCCATTGGGTATGATATTCGCATCGATCCCAGCAACGTCCACAAAGACACCGACGTCCATGCCCTGGCGGTGGAACAGGTTGTGGCAGTCACGCCGCTCAGCCTGGATTTGACCTCGCGTACACCCATGGACCAATTGGAATCCTACCTGCGTAAGCTGTAGTCAACCCGAGAAAAAAGCCATCCTCGCTTGAATCCGCTGTGGATAAAAAATAAGGCGCAGATGCGCCTTATTTTGCTTAATCCAGCGATTTTTTTCGACCGGGCTGGCAAATCGTAAACGTACACCTGAAACTTATCGAAGCCCTGGATGGCACCAGCTTTCTCCAACCAGGAGCATTCATTATCTTGAACCGGATAGCTGCCTGTCTGGTCCACTTCAGGCAAAAACGCCCCGCTCAATACATCTTGAAAGACCCCGTCACCCCAATCGATGACGACATTCCCATTATTAAGGACAATCACCCATTGCCGGTTGATCGAGACGGCCGAGGTCATCGCGGTTGAGTTATACGGCAACACCCAGAGCAGCAAAACTTGTGTTGCGCAGGCGTTCCACCATTTCGGATTGCACATCACACCAGACCGGGCGGATCGGGCATTTTTCACCGAAAGGACAGCCATCTATGGAGTGCGTGCATTCATTCAGTGTCAGCGGCCCATCAATCGCCTCAACCACTTCGAGGATGGAGATATTTTCGGGTGGTCGAGCCAGCGAGACTCCACCGCGCGCGCCCCGGGAAGTGTGAATTAGACCTGCGATTGAAAGCTGCGAGATGATTTTTGCCAGAAAGGAGGGTGGAATCCGCTGTTCATCCGCAATCAGACTGGTAGCTGCGCGTACTGACGGCTCTAGTTTGGATAGGTAATACATCGCCCGCAGGGCATAATCGGCTTGTCTGGTAATTTGCATGGCAGCGGTTCCTTATAAATACTATTAATCCGAATTTTCGACCTTATTTATCAGGTTATTAATTTAGTGTATTGGAACGTGAATTATTACACAAGTGACTAAGATCACGCCTTGGAATGACATTTAGCGTCCGAGTTAAGGCATCGAAATAGTTTGCTCGACAGCCGTACGCCACCCAGTTATAATCACAGCCATGAGTGAATTCCGCTTTTATCTCCCCTTGCAGCTTCGTTACGGCGATTTAGATCCTCAGTGGCATGTAAACAACGCGCGTTTTTTGACTTTCATGGAGCACACGCGCTTTGCCTATGTGCACAAACTGGGCTTGTTCAAAGGCAATAATTTTCTTGACTTTCCATTAATCGTCGCAGATGTGCATATCAGCTTCCTGGCGCCCATCGAATACGATGAGCAGATTAGAGTCGGGGTGCGGATTTCGCGCATTGGCAATAAAAGTTTGACGATGGAAACCATCATCGAAAACCAGGACACCGGCGAGGTAAAGTCGCGCGCCGAATTTGTTATGGTTACTTACGACTATAACCTGAAGAAGAGCGTTCCCGTCTGGCCCGAGTGGCGGCAAATTATTTCCGCCTACGAGGGAATCACGTCCGGCCCGTAAGCGTCCTGGCGTGGACGCCATGCCGCACGACCTTTGCGAGGATACTATGCCCATCCCATCCATTGACACTGCTTACCTGCTCGAATTTCTGGCCGGGCTGCTGAATACGCCCAGCCCAACCGGCTACACTCAGGATGCCGTTGTCTATACCGAAAAAGCGCTGGCTGCTTTTCCCCAGCTCAAGCTGAAACGAACGCGTAAAGGCGCCCTGCTGGTGACCTGGCCTGGCCATGCAGACAGCCGCCCGCGGGCGCTCACTGCCCATGTCGATACGCTGGGTGCAATGGTCAAGGAAATAAAATCCAACGGCCGGCTGCGCATGACCCAGCTTGGTGGCTACCCGTGGAACGCTGTGGAAGGCGAAGGCGTTACCGTGATCACCATCAGCGGGCATAAGCTGCGCGGCAGCATCCTTCTCCAGGCTGCCTCCAGCCACGTTTACGGCAGCAAAGTTTCGTCGATGGCGCGAGATGCTGAAACTCTTGAAATCCGCCTGGATGAACGGACAACCAGCGAACAGGAAACGCGCGCCCTTGGCATCGAAGTGGGCGACTTTGTATCCTTTGATCCGCGGGTGGAGATCACCAATGGATTTGTCCGCTCCCGCCACCTGGATGACAAGGCCTGCGTGGCCTGCCTGGTCGCGGCAGTCCAGGCGCTGCAGACCGCCGGGATTCAACCAAAGCAGACCACATCCTTTCTTGTCAGCAATTTCGAAGAGGTCGGGCACGGCGCTTCCACCGGGTTCCCGGCCGAGGTGGGCGAGCTGGTGGTTGTGGATATGGCCGCCGTCGGTGACGGCCAAACTTCAGACGAATTCCACGCCACCCTGTGCGTCAAAGATTCTGGCGGGCCGTACCACCACGAACTCAGCACCCGCCTGCGCAACATAGCGGATGAAAATCAGATCCCTTATAAAGTTGATATCTATCCTTATTACGGTTCGGATGGCGGTGCGCTACTGCGTACCGGCGCCGATTTACAAGTAGCGCTCATCGGTCCGGGGGTGGACGCCTCGCATAATTACGAGCGCACCCACACCGATGCACTGGTCGCCACCACGCAATGGATTCTGGCCTATCTGCTCAGCGATTAGCCGGTCATAAAGCCTTCCAGAAGATTTCACCCTGCCTATTTGGGGGTAATCCCCCGAATAGGTGACTCGACAAGCATTTAAACTCTGGTAGAATCGAATCCAGAAGGAAATTATTGTATCTGGCCGCTTTGGCGGCCGCAGGGAAGTTGTTCCCCATAGCTCGAAATGTACCCTTCGCGGGTTTTATTGTTGGTATAGGAGGATTTTGCCTTGTCTGGAATGGAACGTTTCACCCAACGTGCTCGCAGGGTGTTGAGTCTGGCGCATCAGGAAGCCGAACGGATGCGGCAGCCCATGATTAACACCGAGCATTTGCTGTTGGGCCTGATCCAGGAGGAAGGCGGAATTGCAGGACGTGTTCTGCGCGATTTAGGACTGGAACCGGAACGGGTCCAGGAAATGGTTGAACGCCTGAGTGGTATTGGACAAACACGCTCCAGTAAGATCGACCTCTCATCAGGGGTCCAGGAAGTACTGGAGTTCGCCATCGAAGAAGCCCGCCGCATGGGGCACCACTACATCGGAACAGAGCATATTTTGCTCGGCATGGTGCGCTCCAATGAAGGCAAGGCAATGGACGTCTTGCGTAAACTGGGGATCACTCCCGAGCAAATCCGCCGCCAAACACGCCGTGTACTCCAGGAAAGCAGCAGCGCCCCGCAAAGCGCCAGCGGCCGCGCCGCTGCGCCTGCTCAACAGCAAAAAGAAGCCAAAGGGCAAAAGACCACCCTGGTGGATCAACTTGCCACGGACCTGACTACATTAGCCGAAGAGGATAAACTGGATCCTGTCATCGGCCGCCAAATGGAAATCGAACGTGTCATTCAAATCCTGGCACGCCGCAACAAAAATAACCCTGCCCTGATCGGTGAACCGGGAGTGGGCAAAACTGCCATCGTCGAAGGCCTGGCGCAGCGCATCGTGGAAGGTGATGTGCCTGCTCCTTTGCTTGGTAAACGGGTGCTGCAGTTGGACGTTGGTTCGCTGGTTGCTGGCACCATGTACCGCGGGCAATTCGAGGAACGCTTGAAACGCGTCATCGACGAATTGAAAGCATCCGGCGCCATCCTTTTCATCGACGAAGTCCACATGCTGGTCGGGGCCGGGTCGGCAGGTTCTTCGGTGGATGCCGCCAACATTCTCAAGCCGGCACTGTCGCGTGGAGAACTCCAGGTGATTGGCGCCACCACCCTCGACGAGTACCGCAAGCATATCGAATCCGATGCCGCGTTGGAGCGCCGCTTCCAGCCGATTACGGTCAACGAGCCCTCGGTGGAGGAGACCATCCAGATTTTGCACGGCATTCGCAGCGCTTACGAGGAACACCACCGCCTGATTATTTCCGACGAAGCGATCGAAGCCGCTGCCCGTCTTTCTGCCCGCTATGTTACCGAACGCTTCCTGCCAGACAAAGCCATCGATTTGATCGATGAGTCGTCTTCCCGGGTGCGGATGTACAAAAGCAAGGCCGCAACCAGCGCCAAGGATATGATGACCAAGTTGCGCGAGGTGCGCGAGAATCACCAGTTGGCATTGGAAGACGGCCGTTTTGACGACGCCCAGGAACTGCTCGATCAGGAAGCCCAGCTCGAAAATGAACTGGAAGAACTGCGCACCGGCTGGGATCGTGAAAATAGTCCGGTTGTCTCTGCTGATGACATCGCTGAGCTGGTTTCAATGTGGACCGGTGTGCCGGTCATGCAAATGGCCCAGGCTGAGTCCGAGCGGTTGCTGCACATGGAAGACGAACTGCGCCAGCACATCATCGGCCAGGAGGAAGCCGTAGAGACGATTTCGAAGGCTGTACGCCGCGCTCGTTCCGGCTTGAAAGACCCGCGCCGCCCGATCGGCTCATTCGTTTTCCTCGGACCGACCGGCGTGGGCAAGACCGAACTGACCAAAGCTCTGGCGCGCTTTATGTTTGGCAGCGAAGATGCGCTGATCCAGTTGGATATGTCGGAGTTTATGGAACGCCATACCGTCAGCCGCCTGGTTGGAGCGCCGCCCGGCTATGTCGGCTACGATGACGCCGGTCAACTGACCGAAGCCATTCGCCGCCGACCGTACTCGATCGTGGTGTTCGACGAGATCGAAAAGGCCCATCCGGAAGCACATAATATGCTCCTCCAGATCATGGAGGAGGGACATTTGAGCGACGCACGCGGACACAAAGTGGACTTCCGCAATACCATTATCGTCATGACCTCGAACATTGGGGCGGACGTGATCAAACGCCAGACCGGCTTTGGCTTCCAACACAAGGTGGACGAAGCTATGGAGGAAAAGCTGGCTTACGATGAAATGCGCAAGAAGCTGATCGAGGCTCTCAAACGGGTATTCCGGCCGGAGTTCATCAACCGCCTGGATTCGGTCATCGTCTTCCGCGCGCTAAGTCGCAGCGATATCCAACAAATCGTTACGCTGGAACTTGATAAGGTTGCTGAACGCTTGAAGGATAACAATATCGCGCTCACAGCGTCACCTGCGGCTGTGGACCAGTTGGCCGAGGAAGGCTATGATCCGGATATGGGTGCACGTCCGTTGCGGCGCATCATTCAGCAAAAGATCGAGGATCGGCTTTCGGACGCTCTGCTCGCAGGTGAATTCTCGGAAGGCGACACCGTCGAAGTCCATATTAACGAGGGTAAAGAGCTTGCCTTGCGCAAAGTCCAAAGCGCGAGCGAACCGGAAATGACCCCGGAAGCCGCCGCCTGATTGGTGGATTGAAGTTAATCGCAATGGGCGGCCAGTGGCCGCCCATTTTTCAACGGACTGAAAGTAGGATAAGCTTTAGCTTGTCCGCACAAGCAGAACAATTGAGCCAGGTCTTAGGGAGTACAGGCTGTTAGATCGCAAGCGAATAACAGGATTGCCACAGGGTATTTGTAGGGACATATAGACAGTCAGTGAGCGGGGTAAGTTCTGTACAAGCTAAAGCTTGTCCTACATACTCACCTATGACAAATATTCGCGCAAGTGCCGGCTGCGGGTCGGATGGCGCAATTTGCGCAGCGCCTTTGCCTCGATCTGTCGAATACGCTCGCGGGTCACGTTGAAATAGCGACTGACCTCTTCCAGAGTGTGATCTTTGCCGTCAATCAGGCCAAAACGCAGCTCCAACACCTGTCGTTCGCGTTCCGAAAGCGCCCCGAGCGCGGATTGAACCTGCTCGCGCAGCATTTCGCGGGCAGCGGCATCCATCGGTTCCAGCGCCTCATCATCCTCGATAAAATCGCCAAGCTGACTGCTTTCCTCATCCCCTACCGGACGCTCCAGCGATACCGGCTCTTCCGCAGACTGCAAAATGCGCTGAACCTTGGCCGTTGCCCAGTTCCAGCGGCGCTGCACCTCAGGGTCGAGCATCGTCGCGTTTTCAGCTGCCTCAGCGATGGCCTTCACATCTTCTGGGGTCATCAAATCAGCCCGCAGCGCCAATTCCTCCAGAGTCGGTTCGCGTCCCAATTCCTGTACCAGCTGGCGTTGAACGCGCAGCAGGCGGGTAATGGCTTCAAACAGGTGCACCGGGATACGAATGGTGCGCGCCTGCTCAGCAATGTAGCGGCTGATTGACTGGCGAATCCACCAGGTGGCGTAGGTGCTAAACTTGAACCCGCGGGTAGGGTCAAATTTGGAAACAGCCCGCAGCAACCCCAGATTTCCCTCCTGGATTAGGTCGAGGAAGGAGATGCCGCGGCCCAGGTAACGCTTGGCAATACTGACTACCAGCCGCAAGTTGGCGCGAATCAGCGTCTGGTTGGCTTCCTCTGCCCGCCAGTGGATGGTGTCCAACTCGTGCGCCAGGTCCTCAGATTGGATTGCTTCTTCGTAAAAGCTGATTTCCGGCAATTCCTCGCCATGATCGAACCTGGTTTTCAACTTGGCCGCCACATTGGCTGGCAGCAGGTATAACCCCAGGTAAAGAGTAAAGGCATTCCGTACCAGGCCGTCCCATAACGAGTCCTTGCCCCACATCCCGTTATCCAGGAAGGAACGCAGGTATGAGGGGACATCAGCCTGCCAGCTCTGCCGCAAGGATTGGGCTTCCAGCAAAATCAATGCCAGATCGGGGATTTCAGTCCCGCCGTGTTCGAAATTCTTCGCGTCCTGCTTGAGGCGTTCCCAGCCTGTTATCAGATTTTCAAAGACCGAGATAAAAAGCGCCTCATTACGCTGCTCGCCTTTGAGCCTGGGATCCAGATGTTTTTTGAGGGTCTCGATCAATCGTTCTGCTTCAATCCGGGCTGCCAGGCGGAATTCACTTTCGGCATCGAGCAGGTTAATTTGACCGATTTCTTTGAGGTAGAGGCGTACCGGATCTTCTGAAAGCTCGACCGCCAGGGTTGGATCTTCCAGAATCTCGAGCGGATCCTCCATCGGGATCTCGTTGTCGCTCCACTCCTCTATTGCGGGTTGGATGCCTGATTCCTCCAGATCATCCTTGCTGAGCGCGTCTTCAACGACCTCATTTTCAGCGCCATCTGACGCTTTGCTGCGGCGCGCCGGGTTGTTTCCGGAGCGGCGAGGAGGCTGGCGATTTGCCGAAGGCTTTTGCGCGGGTTGTTTTTGGTTTCTAGGCATAGATTACAAATATACCATAATCCTTAAATATTCATCCTAGTCAAACCGGAATGGTCTGGACAAGGCAGATTCGAGCCGGCTGCGCGCCTGAATATATTGCGGGATTAATTCCTGGTAGGGCATCAAAATGGTTTCGCCTTGCTGCTGCAAATCCTCTTGCATAAATCGCATCTGACGAATACCCTCGTTGACCCGCAGCAGACGCAATTTCATCACCGTCCGCACCAAATCCTCCAGTCGTTGGGCGCTATTCGGCTCGCCCTGGGGCGAAGGTACGAACAGTTCACGCTGCAAATCACCCAATGATTCGGGCACCTTCTCCATCAGGTGGGTATGCGGCTCCATTTGATCTTGCTCCAATGCTTCCAGCACGAAACGTGCCAGTGCCTGGTATTCAGCATTTTCAAAATCCTGGGGGCTAAAGCGGCCCAGGCCGGCTCCCTGCAGCACTCGATCCAATGAATAAATATTTTCCGGCTGGCGCAGCAGCAGGCGCAAACAATGCGCCTCCATTGCTTTCCCAAGCGTTTCCGGCCCGGTCTGCACCGTCGGGGTTGTGGTCACAGCTTGCTGCGCGGCCGGGGCGCGCCGTCGGGATCGCTGCGCTTGGCCAGAAGCGCCCTGCAGAGCCCGTTCATCCACCTTGAGCATGCGAGCCAGTCGCTGACGGTAGGCTTCGCGCTCAACCGGGTTGGGCACGTCGGCAATCAGCGGCAGGACCTGGGCGGCAATCTCGCTTTTGGCCTTCGGGTCGTCCAGGTTATGCCCGGCTGCCAGCGATTCCATCACATGGACAACGATCGGTTTGGCGTCCTCAACAATTTTTTTCCATGCGTCAGGATCGCGCAGCACCACATCGTCCGGGTCGAGCCCTGCGGGCAGGGTGGTGACGCGTACGTCGGCTTCCAGGCGCGCTTCATGGCGCAGTAAACCGCGGGCATCGAATGCGATCTCGTCGCTGTGGTCAAGCGCCTGGCGAGCGACTTCGAGACCGCGCAGGGTGGCCTTTTCACCGGCAGCATCCGCGTCCAATGCCAGAACCACGCGGCGGGTGAAGCGCTTGACCAGACGCAGTTGATCTTCGGTAAGGGCGGTACCCATGGGAGAAACACTGTTGCCAAAACCGGCCTGGTGCAGCGCAATCACATCCAGATAACCCTCAACGATGACTACCTGGTCCTCGGCGCGAATCGGTTTCCGCGCCAGGTGCAACCCGTATAGCAGGCGGCCTTTGTCAAACAGCGGGGTCTGCGGCGAATTAAGGAACTTGGGCACGTCGTCTGGCCTTAAAATCCGCGCGCCAAACCCGGACATGCGGGCCGTCCCATCCCGAATGGGGAACATGATCCGGTGGCGAAAACGATCATACTTGCGGCCGCTGTCCTCGCGTTCGCTAAGTAATCCCACCTCGAGCAATTCCTGAGGGCTATAGCCTTTGCCGGAAAAAAAGTTGGCGGCAATATCCCAACCCTCAGGCGCATATCCCAGCTCAAATTTTTCGATGGTTTCCGGCTGGATGCCGCGCTGATTCAGATACTGTTGAGCGTCTTTTCCGGCTGGGGTTTGCAAAAGCTGGTGGCGGTAAAACAAAACAGCTTCCTCTAGCAGGTTTCGCAGGCGTTCATTCTCTTTATCCTCGACTTCGCGTTCCGGCGACGGCGCCTGCAGCACCACCCCGGCGCGCTCCGCCAGGTAGCGCAGCGTTTCCGGAAAATCCCAGCCCTCTTTTTTCATGACAAATCGGAAAATATCGCCGCCTTCGTTGCATTGACCGAAGCAGCGCCAGGTGCCCGAATCCGGGAAGACCACAAAGGCGGGCGTGCGGGTGTTGGTATGGAACGGGCAAAAACCGGTATAGCTCTTGCCTGCCCGGCGCAGCTTAACCGTTTCAGAAACCAGTTCCACAATATCAATACGAGCTTTAATTTCGTCGGTTACCGACATCGCGATTGTCCTCCTTTGAATTCTACCCGGGATTTTGGCAGGCGGCAGGCATGGGTTGGGATGGATTCTAAGAAAATCCTATAAAAGTGGTGGTGGTAATAAAAAAAAATCCTATATATAATGAAATAGTATTATTGTCGTATTCATTCTTTTTCTATCCTGTTTGCGATTGTTAAGATTTAACAAGAAAGGAGGTCCGTCACCATGTTTCCCATTCGTGCCGTTCGTGGCCAGGGTCTGGTTGAATATGCATTAATCCTGGTACTCGTCGCCATAATCGTGATTGTTATTCTGGCAGTATTTGGCACCCAGCTTGGTGAGACCTACAGCACCATCGTCTCAAATATATAGACCCACGGAATAACACGATTTATTCAATGCCCTATTTTTTTATCTTCATAACCATGAACGGCGAAAATGATCCGCCGTTCATGGTTTTTTATCCAGCAGCGATTAAAAACCTTCGAGTTTCGAGAAATCAACGGTACCTGCCGCCAACCGGGCGACGCGCTGTAAAAGCCCCAGTCGATTTCCCCGCACGATCGGATCGTCCGCCATCACCAGCACCGCCTCGAAGAAATGGTTGATGACCGGGATGACCGGGATAAAAACCGCAAAAAAGTTGTCAACCGAGGTCAATTCGCGCCGATCGGTTTCAGCCATCAAGACGGCCTGCAACAGCTTCTTTTCGGCATCGTCCACAAAGGCTTGCGGGCTGATTTCGAATTCCTGCTTTTGATCGCGGGTGATGCGGACGCAGCGGGCATAAGCCGGGAGGATCGAATCCCATTCGCGGTGGTTGACCCATACGGAAAGCTGTTTGACCCCTCTGGCAGCCAGCGCCGGATTAGCGCCCTGTTCAGCCAAAACAGCCGCAACCACATCGTGCCGGTACCCCTGTTCGAGCAGCAGATTTTGCAGCCGCCCTATGATAAAGTCAAGGCAAGCGGACTGGCTTTCCGGGCTGGCGGGGACGGGCAGCCCTTCAGCGGCAGCCTGCAGCCCAGCTTTCAAGTCGAAATTTAATTCCCAGGTGATCAGGTTTTGCACCAGCCCGAGAGCAGCGCGGCGCTGGGCGAAGGGATCTTTGGTGCCGGTTGGCGCCAGGCCAGCGGCAAACAATCCCGCCAGGGTATCCAACCGGTCTGCCATGCCAACCAGTAACCCGGCGGGTGAACCGGGCGCCTTGTCGCCGGCTGAGCGCGGCAGGTAAGCTTCGAATATGGCGTCTGCCACTGCTTGCGGCTCGCCGGATTGGCGGGCGTAATAGCGCCCCATGACTCCCTGCAGAGAAGTCATCTCGATGACCATCTGGGTCACCAGGTCGGCTTTCGAGAGGGAGGCTGCGCGCCGCACGGTTGCGATGTCCGCGGCATCCAGCTTGACCATGGGAATCAGTCGCTCGACCAGTTTTTCGATCCGGTGAGTCTTATCCAGCATCGATCCAAGCTTTACCTGGAACGTCAACGTTCCCAGGCGCGGCAGGAAGTCTTCCAATTTCGATTTAACATCCTCGCGGATGAAGAAAGCAGCGTCAGCGAAACGAGCGCGCACCACCTGTTCGTTGCCATCGGCAACGACGTCCAAATCCTGAGCATCACCGTTGCGCACCACGATGAAATACGGCAGCAGCGAGCCATCCGCCTTGTAGACCGGGAAATAGCGCTGATATTTTTGCATCACCGAAACCAATACTTCGGCGGGTAGCTTGAGGTGTTCAGCCGCGAACGAACCGCGCAAAGCGGTCGGAGCCTCGACCAGGTTGGTAACTTCCTCCAACAGTCCAGCGTCGAGCCGCTGCGGATCACCGCCGCATTCCTCGATCAACCGGCGCGTCTGTTCAACGATGGAAGCGCGGCGCTCGACCGGGTCCATTTGGATTCCCTGGGATTGAAGGAACTTAAAATAATCCGCCTGGCTGCCCGCTTTGAACGCGTCAGGCGAATGGAAGCGTAGCCCGTGGGTGACCCGGTCCGCGGTCAGGCCAGCATAGGCAAACGGCACCACCTCGTTGCCAAACAGCCCCATGAGCCAGCGAATCGGGCGTGAAAAAGCGGCTCCGCTTGAATTCCAGCGCATAGTTTTGTCAAAGCGAATGCCGGCGATCAACCCAGGCAGCGCTTCAACCAACACGGCTGGCGCCGGCCGCCCGGTTTCGAAAACGCGCGCTACCACATAACTGCCACCGTCCATTTCTGCGACCTGTAGATCTGCCGGGTCGATGCCGCGACTGCGAGCAAAACCTTCGGCGGCCCTGGTGGGTACGCCAAGCGCATCGAAAGCGCGGCTGGCTGGCGGCCCTTTGACCAGCGATTCGCGGTCTGGCTGACTGGCGGCCAATTGCTTGACCGACACCACCAAGCGGCGCGGGGTACCCAGCACCTCAACCGTTCCATGCGTCAGATGGATTTCATCCAACAGGGCCGGCGTCCGTTCCCTGAGCTGTTCCAAAGCGCTGGTCAAGTCTCCGGCGGGCAATTCCTCAGTGCCAATTTCCAGAAGGAAATCACGCGGTTCAATACCAACGGTTGGGACAGCCGCTAAAAGCGGCGCAGCGGGAGCAACGGCCGCCGCACCATCGGCCTGCGCCAGCCACGGAAATTCCAGCCGGGTGCGTTCCTCCACGTAGGCTTCAGCCACCCGGCGTGACAGGTCGCGCATGCGCGCAAAAAAGGCGGCCCGCTCGGTCACGCCAATGGCGCCGCGCGTATCGAGAATATTGAAAGTGTGCGACATCTTCAAGACGTAATCGTGAGCCGGCAGCACCAGGTGATTCTCCAGGGCAGTCTCGGCTTCTGCCTTGTACAGCTCGTACAGCTGGCGTGTGCGTTCCACGTTAGCGATTTCGAAATAATATTTGCTGTGTTCCTGCTCGCCCTGCAATTGAACGTCGCCGTAAGTGCGTTCCGGCGACCAGCGCAGGTCGCGGAAATTACGCACGCGCTGCAGCGTCATGGCAATACGTTCCAGCCCGTATGTGATCTCCACCGAGACCGGCTCCAGTTGAATGCCGCCTGCCATCTGGAAATAGGTAAACTGGGTAATCTCCTGGCCGTCCAGCCACACTTCCCAGCCCAGCCCCCAGGCACCCAGCGCGGGCGATTCCCAGTTGTCTTCCACGAAACGAATATCGTGCTGGCGCAGGTCGATGCCCAGAGCTTCGAGCGAGCGCAGGTATATTTCCTGCGGGTTGCCCGGATCGGGCTTCAAGATCACCTGGAATTGAGTGTGCTGCACCAACCGGTTGGGGTTTTCACCGTAGCGCCCGTCATCCGGGCGGACGGAGGGTTCGACATAACCAACATGCCAGGGTTCGGGACCCAGCACGCGCAGATAGGTGGCCGGGTTGTACGTGCCGGCGCCCACCTGGGTGTAGTACGGCTGCCAGATCAAGCAGCCCTGTTCAGCCCAGTAACGCTGCAGGGTCATGATGATAGTTTGGAAATCAAGCGGTTGGTTCATGCGGGCTCCAGACGGGAAAAATCCATGATAAAACTGCGCTCCGATTATACCAGCCGTAAATGATGAGGCGACGAGATCGATGCGGGCAGAAATGGAAATAACAGCGCGTTCAACAGCAACATCCACACCCCCGGCCCCAAGCGGCCCTTCCGGAGCGACCGCAGGCTGGCGACCAGGGCGGCGGCGGCAGGGATGAGCGCCATAAACAGCACTACCAGCGAAAGCAGCACAAACAGGTAAACATCCTGCGTGAGGTACCCCCACCAGCCGCGGAAGGGGATCACCTCGAAAGAACTAGCCAGTGCGCCGCCTGAACCGATACCCCAGCTCCCCAACCAGAGGCGCATGATAAGCTGCCATAACCCAAAGGGCAACACTGCGGCGATGCCCCAGAGCAGGCCAGCCTTGCGCTGACCGTTGGTGAGCAAGGCAAGTGTGCTGGCGGCAGCAAAAACCAGGGTCAGTTCGCGTGTCAGAATCGCCAACGCAAAAAACGGCAGGCTGCGCCAGATTCGCTCGCGGTCGAAAAGCAGCACACCCCACTGCACCAGTGCAAAAGCCAGCGGTTCCGTCAAATCCAGGCGCAGCGAAAGCAGCAGCCCGGGAAAAGCCCCGTACACCAGAGCGTACCAGCGGCTACGGCCATGCCCTGCCAGGATCTTCTCTGTTGCCAGCGTACCCAGGGCCAGGCTGACGAGGTTGATCAGAATTAATGTCCATGGGATAGCGGCAGCGTTACCCAGGACCAGGGCGTGGGCGAGCAGCGGGTAAAGGATGCGCTGGTAGCGGTAGGCAGGTATGTCCAGGTAGGGGGCAGCGCCAGTCGGGTCGAGCGCAATCTGGTAGGCGAACTGGCCGTCGTAGCCCATCTCATAAACACCATGAGCCGGGTCGAATTGTCTGCCTATCATGACAAACGCCATAGGGTCCCAGGCATTAGGCGCAAGTGTAAACAGCACATACCCCAGCGCCAAAAGAGATGTGAGCATCCAGGGCCGCAGCCAGCCTGCCGATTGAAAGAGTTTTTTTATACTTGCAGGTGCATCCATGAGGGAAAAATCCAACCGCCTGGCGAATCAAAAGCCTGTGGGCATGCAATACCCAAAAAGTCTACTTGAATCTTTCACCAATGTCGAGCACTTTTACCATCCTATTGTTAATTCTCGACTCAAAAATGCTGAGACGGACCAAGGTCAAAATACGCAGATTATCTGCCAAATCTGATTGTTGATTGCGCAGTTCGCGAGAATTGTTGGTTCTACCGTCAGTTGGCCAAAATCCAACGTTCTTTTATGGCAATTTTTGGGTTTGTGCCGTTTCCAACAATCTGTGGGGTAGCTGCAAATTCTTGACAAAATAAGTATATATTCTACAATTGGAGAGCACCTTAGGTTGGGTATTCAATGGCTGTATCCTTACACATAAAGCAAGCTCGGGGCAGAGTGAGGAATTAGCATGAGAAAAGTAGTTTTGTTCAATTTAATGACCCTTGACGGGTATTTTGAAGGTCCGAACCACAATATTGACTGGCACAACGTGGATGCTGAATTCAATGAATTCGCCATCGAGCAAATCTCCAATACGGACGGGTTGATTTTTGGCCGGGTGACCTATGAACTGATGGCGGCTTATTGGCCCACCCCGGAAGCTATTCAAGGTGACCCGCTAGTTGCTGATTGGATGAACAAATTGCCAAAATATGTATTTTCGCGCAAACTGGATCGGGTTGAGTGGACCAATTCTCAGCTGGTCAAGGGGGATGCGGTTGTTGAACTCCGGAAGATCAAGGAGCACCCGGGCAGAGATCTGTTTATTTTCGGCAGCGCCGACCTCTCGACCACCCTGATGCAAAATAACCTGATCGATGAATACAGGGTGATCATCAACCCGATCCTGCTGGGAAAGGGCACGCCGTTGTTCAAAGGGTTGACCGGGCCAATCAGTCTGCAGCATGTGAAGACGCGCACATTTCGCAACGGAAACGTGCTCTTGTATTACCAGCCGGTCAACAAGGCTGGGTAAAATACTCTCAAACCTGAGACACGGAGTGCACAATGGAACCGCAGACGCGAATCAACCTCACCGCCATCTACTCGGGAGATCGGGGGCTGCAAAACAGCGCTTTTCATGATTTGATCCTGGAAACAGACCAACCAGTGGCATGGGCGTACGATGCCTGGGATGAGCTGGTAATCGCGCTAAAACACCGTGACAACCATGTACGCGCCATCGCAGCTCAAGTGCTCTGCAATCTGGCCAAATCTGACCCACAAAAACGGATGTTGAGAGATTTCCCGGCGCTGCTGACCCTCACCCATGATGAGCGTTACGTAACTGCCCGCCATTGTATGCAGGCTTTGTGGAAGGTCGGTGTTGCGGGAAAGGATCAGCTCAAACCTTATCTGGATGGCCTGACTGTCCGCTTCGCTGAATGCGCCGTTGAAAAGAACGGTACTCTCACCCGTTACGACATTTGCCAAAGCCTGAAGAATACCTACGACATTGTTCGTGACGAAGCCATTAAAGAAACCGCGCTCAAACTGATCGAAACGGAAACAGACTTGAAATACCGAAAAAAGTATGCCAGTTTGTGGAGATCCAAAGCCTGAAATTTGGAACCTTAAAATATAGGAGATTTATTATTTTAGTATTGACTTAATTAAGTAATTACTGTATTATCCTGTTATGGATAAATTTTCTGCCCTCGGTGACCCCAACCGACGCCGCATCGTCGAACTGCTTGCCAACCAGGGTCCGCTGACCGCCACCGAAATCTCCAAAAAATTTTCGGTCAGCCCGTCGGCCATCTCACAGCACCTTAAAATCCTGCGCGAAGCAGATCTGATCCAGATGAAAAAGCAGGCCCAGAAGCGGATCTACGAAATCAACCCAATAACCATGCGCGAAATGGAAAATTGGGCCAAACGGTTGACCGCACTCTGGGATCAGCGCTTTGACGCACTGGAAACAATCATCGAGGCAGAAAAACGTAAACAGGTCTAGTGGTACTGAAAGGAGAATTTTAATGGTTACCCAAAATGGTTCCGAACTCGTCATCACGCGCGTCTTCGATGCCCCCATCGAGCAGGTCTGGAAAGCCTGGACCGAGCCCGAGCGCATTATGCGTTGGTGGGGTCCGCAAGAATTCACCTCCCCATCCTGCACCATTGATTTTCGCGTGGGCGGGAAGTACCTGTTCTGTATGCGCTCCCCCGAAGGACAGGATTACTGGTCAACCGGTGTCATAAAAGAAATCGTCCCGTTGGAACGTCTGGTTTATACCGACAGCTTTGCGGACGCCAACGGCAATGTCGTGCCCGCTTCCCATTATGGCATGAGTGACGATTTTCCCAATGAACTGGTTGTAACCGTGCTGTTTGAAGAGTTACCCGGCAAGACCAAAATGACTCTCAAGCACGCCGGGTTCCCGCCGGGTGAAATGAAGGAAATGGCCGGTCAGGGTTGGAGTACCTCCTTCGACAAAATGGCGAATAGTTTACTGGTATAAGGAGTCCGAAATGGCAAAACTAAATGTAATTGCTGAACCTGGCAAACAGGAAATCTCTTACACACGGACTTTCGATGCGCCCCGTGACCTGGTGTATAAAATTTACACCGATCCCACCCTCATCCCGCAGTGGTGGGGGCCGCGCTACCTTACTACCCACGTGGAAAAGATGGAGGTCCGGCCTGGCGGAATATGGCGCTATGTGCAATAGGATCCACAGGGCAACGAATTCGGCTTCCACGGTGTATACCACTCACTCACCCCGTCTGAAGAGATTATCAACACCTTCGAGTTCGAAGGTGCACCCGGGCATGTGATCCTCGAGACCGTAAAATTTGAAGAGGTGGATGGCAAAACAACGCTCATCGGGCAATCCGTTTTCCAGTCGGTGGCCGACCGCGACGAGATGGCTGAGGGCGGGGCGGAAGGCGGCATGATCGAGTCCATGGACCGCCTGGAGGAAATCCTGGCGAGGGTTAGCGCCTGAGGTTCTACCCATCTAAAATACTGCACTGCGGGCATTGGCAGGAATCAATGCCCTGCAGTGCCTTTGCGTTATTCGACGATGGAGCACCTATGTGCCGAAACATAAAAGCCCTTTACAACTTCGATCCGCCGGCTACCGAAGCTGACATTCAGGCTGCTGCGATGCAGTATGTCCGAAAGATAAGCGGTTTCAGCAAGCCGTCGAAGGCCAATGAAGTAGCTTTCAAGGCCGCAGTTGATGCGGTCGCCCTCGCCTCGGCGAAATTACTGCAAAACCTGGGGACCAACGCCCCGCCGCGCAGCCGCACCCTGGAAATCAGCCGGGCGCAGGCTCGCGCTGCACAGCGCTTTCATAAAGAGGAACCATCATGAGAAAAGTTGTAGTATCCCAGTTTGTAACTCTGGACGACGTTATGGAAGCGCCGCATGAATGGTCGTTCCCGTATTGAGGCGATGAAATTGCAAAATTCAACGGGTTCGGGATGATCTACCAACCAGTCTAAATACAGTTCCAAAGGACAGCTCTGTTTGTCGCCAGGGTTTTAGGTCAACTTACAGTTTATAACTTTCCTGCAACTCCCGCACCAACCGTTCGATTTGCTGCATGTCAGCTTGCTCCGGCAGGACGCCGGCAATCGCGTTTCGTTCCATGGCCAGCATGGCCTGCGCAAGTCGATCAGTTCCCAGATAGCCTGCATCCGTTTTCAACTGGTGGGCGCATTCACGCAACTGCGGCGCATTACCCGTCCGCCAAGCTTCCTTTAAAACGGCAAACTTTTCGTCCAAATTCTTAAATAGCAGCCCGATGATTTCTTCCCGATCATCCCCCAACTCGTCCAGGATGTGTGCTGGCTGCAACCCGCCGGTCGCAGACTCCCGCGCCGCTTCATCCGGGGGCGCCGCTGCATGTTTGGTAAGTACGGCCGCCAGGCGATCATTTTGAATCGGTTTGGTCAGGTAATCATCCATGCCGGCAGCCAGACACTCGGCCAAATCCTCTTGGTAGGCATAGGCGGTCATAGCCACAATGCGCGGTTGCCGTTCGACCGACAATTCAGCCCGAATGCGACGTGTGGCTTCCAATCCGTCCATGTCGGGCATGCGCACATCCATCAATACCAGATCATAAGGCTGGCGGCGTACTGCTTCCACCGCTTCCAGGCCGTTGGCTACGGTGTCGATCTGGTAACCCAGCCGTTCCAGGAAGCGCACCGCCACTCGTTTGTTGACCGGATTATCCTCAGCCAGCAAAATATGCAGCGGGTGGCGCATTGAAAATGTAGCATCGAATATGGGGATATGGGGTTCCGCCGCCAGACTTTGCCCAACCGCAGCCTGGCCAGTTAATATACCTGACAGCAAGTCGTATAACTGAGTGGGATGAATGGGTTTATTTTGAATAGCGGCAAATAACGGCCGGTCTGATTCCGCTGAACGCTGTCCCATTGACGACAGCAAGACCAGCGGAGTCTGGTCCAGTTTCAACTGCTGCCGGATGCTGCGCGCAAGTTCAGCCCCATCCATATCCGGTAGATTCATATCCAGCAGGATGAGATCGACATCAGGAGACGAACGCAACCAGGAGAGCGCCTGTGCAGCCGACTCAACCGCATCGACCGTTATCCCCCAGGCTTTCATTTGATTCAGCAAGATCGTCCGGTTGGTGGCAGTATCGTCCACGACCAATATACGCTTGCCCACCAGTAGATCACCGCGGAAACCAGGTTGAGCGCCTGGCAGTTGGCTGGCCTTTTCCACCCGTATGATGAAGTGGAAGGTCGAGCCTTTTCCTTCCTGGCTTTCAGCCCAGATGCGCCCCCCCATGATATGGACCAACCGGCTGCTGATGGTTAGCCCAAGACCAGTGCCGCCGTAACGCCGCGCAATGGAAGCGTCGGCCTGGGTAAAAGTTTCGAAAACTCGATCGAGCTGGCGTACCGGGATGCCGATGCCGGTATCTGCCACTGAGAAATGCAGCTTGATTTCTTCGTCCTGCTCGCTTTCGACTTCTGAACGTACGATCACCTCACCCTGATCGGTGAACTTAACAGCATTGGAAAGCAGGTTGACCAACACCTGGCGCAGGCGAGTCGGGTCGCCCCGCACCCAGTCAGGCAAGTTCTCGGCTGGGGCATAATACAACTCCAGATTCTTGGCGGATGCTTGCGGCGCTAGAATGTCCAGGGCATCTTCCACACAGCCTTCAAGGTTAAAGAACTGGGTCTCAAGCTCCAAACGACCGGCCTCGATCTTCGAAAAATCGAGGATGTCATTGATCGAGGTCAATAGAGTGTCGCTGCCAGCCCGAATGGTGCTGACAAACTCGCGCTGCTCGGCGTCCAATCGCGTGTCCTGCAGCAGGCTGGTCATCCCAATCACAGCATTCAGCGGGGTGCGAATTTCATGCGACATCGAAGCCAGAAAAAGCGACTTTGCCCGGGTGGCCTCTTCGGCGGCGTCTTTTGCTTGCCGCAGACTTTGCTCCAGTTGTTTGGTTTCAGTGACGTCATGCAGCAGGACCAACCGCCCGGCCGGCCGGCCGTACCAGGACGCCAGCCGGAAGGAGCGCAATTCAAACTGGACTGCTTTCCCATCACGGGTGATTTCGATATCTTTCTGGAAGCGTTCGGGTTGCGAGATCCCGGCCCGCAGTTCCGGGCTAAGCGGCAGCAATTCTTCGAGCGGCTGGCCGATCACCTCCACTGCTTTGACCCCGAATAATGCCTGAGCAGCGGGGTTGAGATCCAGCACGCGAAAGCGGCGGTTGATCACAATGACGCCATCATCCATAAATTCTATCGCCAGGTCGCGCGCTTCAGGCACCACATCCAGCAATCGGTATTGGAATACGCTGATAGCCAAAAATGGCAGACTGCTGACCAGGGCAATGGAGGTAAAATCCAGGCTTGGCAAAGGAACCAACCCCGATAATATTAACAAAATCACGCCAACCGGAACAATTCCACCCAACATGAAGACAAAAATCTGGCGGCGGCGATAGCCTGAGGAAATTTTAAAATAACGGACAATCAGGATTAGCGAGATAATCGCAATGAGTAACGAATACGCCGCATTGAAGTAATACCCAAACTGCGGCGTAAATCCCAGAACAATGAATCCCTGCGCGATCTCCAGGCGCGGGTTGGTATAAAACCAGCCGTGGAGCAGGTTGGAAAAAAGCAACACCAGCGTGATGAGCGGCTGGATCAGGAGAAATGGCAGCAGTTTGAGCACCCGCCGTAGGGAGATGCCGGTAAATTCCATGGCAAAAGCCAGCAAGCTGACCGGAACCATAACGATTCCAACGTATTTCAGCGCAAAAAAGACTTCCTTCAAGCGCAGCAGCAAATTGACCACTTCGAACAGGTAAAGCAGGGACCAGATGCCAATTCCCCCTGCAAGTGCTCCAAAGAATCGCGCGGCCGGTATGGTGCGCTTAAGCAATGAGTAAGCTGCCAGAATGAAGGAAATCACTGTGGCAAATAACAGCACCAGCATATAAGGAATGACTTGTGCGTTCATATCGGCAGACGAAGGGCCAACTTGGTGGGGTTAGCGGTGGATGGTCAAACCGCGGCGTTCGATCTTGCGGATTCCGGCAAGCGAGGTCTTCACGCAGCGCTGTAAATCCAGATATGCCAGGCGGTTGAGCGATTTCAGCGCTCGCAGGCCTTCGTCGCTGATCCGGTTACAGTAGCTGAGATCCAAATGCTCCAATTTTTTGAGCGCCGCCAGGTGGGAAAGACCCTGGTTGGTGATGTTGCAGGATGATAAATTTAGGCGGGTAAGGCCAGGCAGGACTGAAAGCCGCGCCAGCCCGGCATCGGTGATCTTACGGTTCTCGGCCAGGTTCAAATAGGTCAATCCCGGCAGGCTGCTGACCGCTTTGACCAACCGGTAAAGCTCATCGTCATCAATGTTTTTGACCCGCAGGTAGATCTCATTTTGGGGTGGGATGCTCAGCCGGCCGGGTCCCTGATCAAATTCGACCCATTCCTGAGCGGTCGCTCCCAATGGCCGGAGGTAAACCGTCACCGGCAGGTCGGTCTCGAACGTTGCAATTGGTAAGGTTTCAGTCATAATACCTAATTATAGAAGATAAATACCGTTTGTGAACAAATACGCACTTTAGTACCGACCGATTTATAATATTATAAGATTATCAACTCCACCCATCCCGCCCCAGTCTTGGGGCGGGATTATTCTTAATCGAGTGTTTTGGGGCGGCTCGCGATCCAGATTTTGGCATCGCTCTGCGAGCGAGCGTAACGGGTGAGAGCCGCCCTTACTTCAATTCTTTCTAGAAATAATTACCCAACCAGTGCCTTGCGCACCTCGTCCAGATGCCCGGCGCTGCCGAGTTTTTCATTTTTGTGGGCAATAAACTTGGCGTATTCACCCATGAAAACCTTGCCAACCGGGCGCAGGTCGAAATTTTCCGGATATTCCAGGAAATATTCACGATGCACGCGCGTCCAAACCAGCCGGCCGTCGGTATCGATATTCACCTTGGTAACGCCGAGTTCTGCGGCGCGTTTGAACGAGCTCTCGTCCACGCCCTTGGCCCCTTTAAGCTGCCCGCCGGCTGCATTGATGCGCTGCACTTCTTCCTGCGGCACCGAGGAACTGCCGTGCATCACCAGTGGAAAACCGGGCAGCCTCTTTTGGATCTGCTCCAAAACATCCAGGCGCAAGCCTTGCGTTCCGCTGAACTTGTAGGCGCCGTGGCTGGTGCCAATGGCTACCGCCAGGGAATCGCAGCCCGAACGTTCCACAAATTCTTTGGCCGTCTCCGGATCGGTCAGTTTGGCATCGGCCTCGGACACGGCGACGTGCTCCTCTACGCCGCCCAGCTGCCCCAGTTCAGCTTCCACCACAATCCCTTTGGCATGCGCGGCGTCCACTACCCGACGGGTGGTGGCAATGTTACTTTCGAAATCTTCACCGCTGGCATCGATCATGACCGAGGAGTAAAAACCGCTGTTGATGCAATCGTAACAGGCTTCTTCGTCGCCATGGTCCAGGTGCACGGCAAAAATGGCATCCGGGAAGACCTGATCCGCGGAACGAATGAGCCCTTCCAGCATAATTTTGTTGGTGTATGAGCGCGCACCCTTGCTGATTTGAATAATGAACGGCGCTTTGCTTTCCAGGTTTCCGCGGAACAGTCCCATGAGTTGTTCAAGGTTGTTGATATTGTAGGCGCCGATGGCATATTTGCCGTAGGCTGCTTCGAATAATTTCTTGGTGGTAACAATCATTTGGAAGACTCCCTCTGCCCATGATTTTAAGAAGTTTAAAGTAGTTGGGGACAATTATATCGCCATTTCAGGCCTTTCCCGCTTTGATCAGGCCGGATTGTCTGAACCACCCGAAGTAAAATCGATCTGCGAAAAATCTTTACATCCTGCGCCAGAAGTGTATAATATCGCCTTGCTGGAAAGTTAAACGTTCTGGCAACATCTGCGTTTTGCATGCAGCCTGGGACACGGCACAGAGGTTTACCTCGAAAGGTCGGTAACCAACTCCCGTGTCCTTTTAATTTGCCAGCAGCGGTCATTGAATAACCCGGAGCGGGATTTAATCCTCGCTTCGAACCTTAATTTTTTCAGGGCGAGGATATTAAGAGTGTCACTTTATTCGATTGAAGATGTTCGGCAGTTGGTGGAGGCTGCGCAGCAGCCCGAAACTCCTTTCTTGATATTGGATGGCGCGGCTGTCCGCGAAAATGCACGCCGTTTTAAAGCTGCCTTCTCCGACGGGCAGGTGTGTTTTGCAGTAAAAGCCAATAATGATCCAACCGTATTACAAATCTTCAACGAAGAAGGCCTGCACTTCGATGTCGCCTCCTGGGGCGAGATCCGCCAACTGGCCGGGTACGACGTTTCAGCCAGTCGCATGGTGTTCAGCGCCCCAACCAAGCTCCCGCGCGATATCGCCCGGGCCTATGAATACGGGTTGCGCCGTTTCTCTTTCGATACCCGTATCGAGTTGGAAAAGCTTGCCAAACTTGCGCCCGGCGCCCAGGTGATCGGGCGGGTGGCGGTGGATAACAACGGCAGCCATTGGCCGTTGGAGCGTAAATTCGGCATCGAGCCCGGCCAGGAAGTGGAACATATGCTGTACGCCCAAGAACTTGGGCTGGAGCCGTACGGCTTGACCTTCCATGTGGGGTCGCAAAACAAAGACCCGCAGGCCTGGGTACGTGCTCTGAAACGGCTCAGCCCAATCTGGAATGAATTGGAAAACAAAGGCATTCACCTGCAGGTGATCGATGCCGGGGGCGGATTCCCAACCCACTTCCATGAAGCGGTCCCGGGGGTGGAAGAAATTGCAGCCGCCATCCGCCCGGCATTCGAGCGGTTATATGGCAATAAAGCCAAATTATGGGTCGAGCCCGGGCGCGGACTGGTCGGCAATGCCGGAATCATGGCCGCGACGGTCATCAACCGCGCAACGCGCGGCGAACGCGAATGGCTGTACCTGGATGTCGGCGCCTTCCAGGGGTTGATCGAGGGCCTGGATTTCTACGGCTTTCAGTACCCGGTAATCAGCGAACGCAATAGCGAGCCGCTACGGCCATTTGTGCTGAGCGGCCCCACCTGCGACAGCGCGGATGTGATCCACCACCAGGCCATGCTGCCGGCAGGCATTACCCTGGGCGACCGGGTGTACGTGTTGACCGCCGGGGCTTACTCCAATTCGATGGAACGTTACAACGGCATCGAGTTTCCGGAGACGGTGGTGGTCGGGTTAAATTAGCCCTGCGCCACTTTCTTCACCATATTGATGTTGGTAAATTCATAGCCCATTTTCTCGTACAGGGCGCGGGCAGCCGTGTTATGCCCAAAAACGTGCAGCGCGATGGCTTTAATGCCTTGCACCCTGGCATGATCCTCTAACGCCGCCAGCGCCTGGGCAGCATACCCGCGTCGGCGCTGCCCGGGTTCGATGTAAAAATCGTAGATAAACCAGGCAGGGTCCGTGGAGCCTGGCAAAGGGGCATACCAGATCATGCCGACCGGCGCGCCGGTCTCCCGGTCAATAAGGGTGCGGAGGAAATTTTCGGGGGTATCCAGGCCTTGCGGCAGATATTTATTAAATTCCTGCCGGGAGCGTTCGAGCGCCCCTTCTTGCGGCCAATTACCGGCTTTTACTTTGTCGTCGGCGTACTCCGCGACGCTGCGTTCCAGATAAACCTGAAATTCAGCCGGCGACATAGGTTGTAGTTCAATCATCCGAAAACTCCCCTTTCCTTTTCTCGAAGTGTCGCAGAGGATTAGAACATTCTTTTTATTTGCAACTTTGTCGATTGCACATCCGGGTGCAATGTGAAAAAATGGGCGTATTCATTGCGGTTAAAGTCGTTTCCACCAATCCTGCCCAAAAACACTGCCGAGAGCACCCACATGCACCCACGTTTTAGCGGATTATCCATTGTAGCACTGGCATTGATCGCAATGGGTACCTTTGCCATACTCTTTGTCCACCGCGCGCCTGCCCACACGGTTGCCGCCGCGGAACCGCTCACCCTGGCGGCGACGCCCACCCTTACCCCTTTTCGACCTTTACCGACTTTCACCCCCTTTACGATAGCGATCGAACCCTCACCGGTAGTCAACGAAGATCCGCCTGATCGCCCGGAAGATATTCGCCTGCCGTATGACGATTATATCCTTACCCAGAAGACGCACGGCGCTGCTTACGGCGACGCGGCCATCGACCTGGCCGCCGGTCCCGGCATGGACATCCTCTCGCCCATCTCCGGGCAGGTGACCCGAAACGGCTTCGACATCTACGGTAACTCCATCCTGATCATCGAAAACGAAGTCTGGCAGGTAAAACTGCTGCACGGCGCTTTCTACCCGGCAGAAGGGGATTGGGTCGGCATTGGTAATCCCATTGGTGCAGAAAGCAACATCGGCTACACCTATGACATCTACGGGCGATCATGCTGGCGGCGCAGTTGCGGCTTTCATACGCATATGAACGTCGTCGACCAGCGCACCGGCCAGAACGCTGATTTGATGAAACTGCTCAACCCTTAAACCATCGCCGCTGCTGAAATACCACACGGCATAAAGGCCGGCTCGTCGATGTGAGATGGCATGACAAAACATCCCATTTATTGTCGGCTGGGTACGTTTCGGGCTGGCGCAGATGTATTGACGCGCTGAACGTTCGAACCGTATAATCTTGTAGGTATTGCTCTGAACAAGTGAAGCGGCCTGGAGGTCCACACGTGATGAAAAATCGCCTGACGCTGGTTATCCTGATAGCCTTGCTGGTTACTTTACTGGCTGGCGCTTGCAAACCGACCCCCACCCCTGCGCCGCCAACCGAAACGTCGGTACCTCCCCCGCCGACTTTAACCCCCATTCCGCCTACCGCCATTCCTTCAACAGTTACCCCGATCAATACGCCGACCGAAGTTCCTGCTGGCGAGTCGATTATCTTTACCAGGCTGGACATGATCACGGCCACTACCGGTTGGGCATTGACCCCTACCACAGTGGTACGCACCACCGACGGTGGCGCGACCTGGACAGAAGTCGCTCCGGCTGATTGGAACGATGCGGGCCTGCCGACTTCCGCATTTTTCCAAAACGAAGATCATACCTGGCTGGTTCAGACCGATCCACTGGATTTTGAGCGCGGGGTTTTCTACCACACCAGTGACGGCGGCGCCTCCTGGAAGCGTTATGACGTCCCCTTCGGCGCTGGCACGATGAGTTTCGTGGATAACGTCAACGGCTGGATTATGGCCGGACTGGGTGCTGGCGCCGGGTCGCAGGCCATTGCCATTTTCGCCACGCACAACGGCGGCGCAACCTGGACGGAGACCTACCGACGCGATACCGGCGAACCCGAACCAGCCGGTGAAATTCCGCTTGGCGGCTCGAAACAGGGCATCACCTTCCGCGATTTGCAGCACGGCTGGGTGGCGGGCAGCGTCCCGGCGAATAACGTTGTATACCTATACGCAACCGAAAATGGCGGCGTCAATTTTCAGCAGCAGGATATCCCCCTGCCGGACGGCATAACCACTGCCATGTTGTCACTGGAAGCGCCTGTTTTTTACACGAATACGGATGGTGCGCTGCCAGTCCTTCTATTTACCCCGGACGCTTCAGCCACCGTGTTCTACACCACCTCCGACGGCGGCTTAACCTGGACGCCAACTTCACCGGTGCCGGTCCTCGGCAGTTATGCTGCGCCTTCGCTGGATAATTTCATCGTCTGGGATGGCAACACGCTCTTCCACAGCAGCGATCAGGGCCAATCCTGGGATGCAGTCACGCCCGACATCAACCTGGAGGGGATGATCGCCGCCCTGGATTTTGTGGATGAGCAAAACGGCTGGGTCACCTGGATGGATGGCGACGGGAATGCCGGCCTGTATCGCACAACCGACGGCGGCCAAACCTGGACGGTTCCGGCTCCCTAGGCAGCAGGCACATACATCAATCCCGGTTTATTTAGGGCGAAAACCGTCGTCCCAGTTTTCTCCGCGCATTTCCGCCCAATCATTCGGCGTCGGGATGCAGGGAAACGGTTCATACCAGCATTGCGTCCAGGCTTCTGGAGCCGCGCACCACACCTGCGCTTCACCCACCGGGCAGGGCTCGGATGGCAATTGCGGGTAATCCAGCGGCAGCACCAGGCGCTGATTGATCGTTTTGGTATCCAACGACCGGACCAGGAAAAATAACTGGTAAGCAATCAATCCAACCATCCAAATAAAGCGAAAAATATTGGCGGATGCTCCGGCGTGAATGTCCATCCATGCGATCCAGGGTAGTACAGCCATCCCAATCAATGCCAGCAGAAAACCATAGCCAAAACGAATATCCGGTGCGGTGAACAGCCAGTAAACTGCGCCAAGCAGCACGGTTAAAAAACCGCTGACTAAATTGGCAAATTGCTCTTGTCCCAATTTTTTGGCCTGATACCCGACGGCAAGTCCCAGGGCAAAAATGACCGGCGAAACGGCTGCTCCCAGAAGGATCCATTTCTGGTTGGCAGTCTTTTCGATAAACCATAATTGCAGCCAGGAGAAGAGCGGCTTTGCCAGCACTTTTTCGACGTCCGCACCCGGGTCCCTGGCCCAGGCTTGAATGGTCAACACCTCTGACCTGGCGATTTCCTGAGGGATTTTCCAGTCAAAATTAAACCAATCGACGCCCGGAAGTGGGTAAATCAGATATCCAGAGAGGATGATATTGCGCACGATCCAGGGCAGCAATATCACTCCGGCGATGCCGGCCAATTTCAGGGCTGAACCCGAGTTTTTCAAATTTCTCAGCCCGATCCAGGCGGCTAAGAGCAGCACGGGGGCTGCCGAAAGCTTTACCGTTATCAGGGTCACGACGATCGTAAACAGGATGATCTCGCGAAGGGAATTGCTCCCTTTGACCTCGGGTAAAGTATCCAACCAGGCGGGCAATACCATCCACAGTATCAGGATCACCGGCAAATCAGTACCCGGCGATGATAGCTGTGACCCGAGAACGAAGAAAATCAAGGGCAGAAAAATCGTGCGTAAAATGTTCGCAGCCGTTCTTTGTCCCTGGTACCAGTCGATTGCGCCCCTGGCAAAATCAATGCCTGCGGTCAAAGTCAATGCTGCTGAGACTAAATGGAAGGAACGCGATCCGAGGAAAGAAAGGCTGAACAGTGCATTGAGCGTCAGCCAGCTCGAGTTATACGCCAGGCGGGTGTGAAGATTGCCAAGTCCGGGGACAGCCGGGTAAGCTTCCAGCCAGTGGATCACCTGGGCATGATAAATGCCGGTGTCCGGATTTGCGGGGACATGGGTGCTGTTTTCCAGCACGGCCAAACCGACGAGCACGAGCAGCGCCCAGCCTAATGCCGGTAACCGCGAAATTGAAGAGATGTTCAGGCTGCCCGACCGGTTGAGGAGCCATGCAATGGCAATTCCCCCGGCTGCAACGATCAGGATTGCCACCAAACCCAGTGGCATAACCAACGAGAGCAGCTGTCCGAAGAAGATTAATGCGCAAAAACCGATAAGAATGACAATGGAAGGTCGGATATCCTTTTCGCCATCGACATTGAATAACCTGGCCAAACCGTGTACCACGGCCCGGCCGTAGAGCCAACTGGCCAGGAGGATCAGGGCAATCAGGGTGACAGCAGCAATCATGGTCGAACCCCCGTTTTTCCTGAAATTGGATAGATCTACGCTGAGCGGGTGGACAGACTGGCAGCGGCTATGGCGTTCAGATGTTCCGGGCTGGTGCCGCAGCAGCCGCCAATCACCTGCGCCCCGGCGGCGATCCAGGCGGGCACCGCATCGGCCATTTGCTGCGGGGTGGTCTGGTACACTACATTCCCCAGATCATCCGTGACCGGCAAACCGGCATTCGGTTTGAACCAGATCGGCAGACTGGTTACAGCTTGAAGTTCCCGCAGTGCAGCCAGGTTGTCCGCCAGGCTGCGCCCGCAGTTGATTCCCAAAAGATCAACGCCCGACTGCAAAGCTCTGGCAGCCTTGGCGGGTGAAACGCCCATCATGGTACGGGTGCCGCGGTCATAGCTGAACGAGCATACCAACGGTAAATCGCAGACCGAGCGCACGCCGCGCACTGCTGCTGCCGCTTCGCCCAGGTCGAACTGAGTTTCGATGACGATCAAATCTACCCCGCCTGCCGCAAGAAAGCGCGCCTGCTCTGCAAAGGTCGCCTCGGCATCCGCTGCAGCCAGCGGACCGTAAGGATCAAGCATTTGGCCGGTCGGCCCAATCGATCCGGCAACGAACGCTCCGCTGCTTTCAGCGGCCTGCCGCGCCAATTTGGCCGCAGTGAGGTTGATCTGTTCGCATTCCGCATCCAGGCCCATGTTGGCGAGGTGCAGCCGGCTGGCGCCGAAGGTGCAGGTTAGTAGAATTTCAGCGCCTGCTGCAATAAAATCGTTGGCAAGCGTCAAAATGGCCTGCGGATTTTCCAAAACCCAGGCCTCGCCTGATTTTCCATCCGGCAAGCCGCGCATCTGCAGATTGCTGCCGGTCGCTCCATCAGCAATGAGTATTTTTCCGGATTGGATGGCGTCAAGAAATTTATTGGTCATTTTCTGCTTCACCTTGAGAGAATAGTTCGCCTGCCCTTGCTGCTTTTCGTCGCTCGGCAATCATACGTTGAACGTTAGGGAAGGGATGACTGGCGTGTGGGAATGGAAGCGCCGCAACAAATTGCTCTTGAAATTCGGTTTTCAGCGGAGCGGTGATGTGTTCTGTCCAACGTGCCACCTGCGCGGCTTCGGTCCGGCTGGATTTATTCAGTAGCGCAATGCGCGCACCGTCGCCGGCAGCGTTGCCGACTGCAGTCACCCGGTCCAGCGGGCAATCGGGGATCATGCCAATGATCATGGCGCGCTCCCGGTCGATCAAGCTACCAAAAGCGCCTGCCAGCACAATCCGGTCAACCTGCTGCACGCCGCGTTCTTTCATCAGCAGTTGTGCGCCTACGTACAGCGCAGCCTTGGCAAGCTGCACCGAGCGCACGTCGCCCTGGGTCAGCACGATTGGGCTGCCAGTGGCGGATTGCTCTGCGGTGGCTAAAATAAATGCCGGTTGGTCTTTAGGTCCGCGAATCAGCCGCGGGGAGTTGCGTTTTGGATTGAATTTTCCGGAAGGCAGCACCAATCCGGCCGTGAATAATTCCGCTACCGCCTCGAGAATACCCGACCCGCAGATTCCGCGCGCCTGGATTTGTTCGCCCGGCAGTTCGGCGCTCCAGTGTTCCTGACCAATAACTTTGATGTTAACTTCCAGCGTATGCGGATCGATGCGCACCCGTTCAATGGCGCCAGGCGCAGCCCGCATGCCGTGCGTGATTTGCGCGCCTTCGAAGGCCGGGCCGGTCGGGCTGGAGGTGCATAACAGGCGTTCACGGTTGCCGAGCAGGATTTCGCCATTGGTGCCGACATCCACGATCAGGACGATGTCATCCTGTTTGTGCGGCTCTTCTGCCAGAATAACGCCGACATTATCGGCGCCGACGTAGCCAGCTTCCAACGGCAAAACGTGTACGCGTGCGCCCGGGTTGAATTTCAACCCCAGATCGCGGGCAGCCACGTCCACTGGCCCACCGGCGACCGGTGCAAATGGCAAATGTCCAAGCTGGGCGGGATCGAGCCCCAGCGCCAGGTGATGCATAACCGAATTGCCCACCAGGACACAATCGACGATGTCTTCCGCCGCGGCATTGGCTTGCGCGGCTGCCTGCGCCGCCAGTTCATTGATCGCATGGATCACCGCCCGCTGCAGCCGCTCGCGTCCGTTCTGGGTTTCTACGGCGTACGAGATGCGCGACATGATGTCGTCGCCGTAAGTCACCTGCGGATTCATCGCCGAAGTCGTCGCCAGCAGTGCACCGGTATGCAAATCGCACAGGTAGGCTGCTAACGAAGTAGAGCCAATGTCCACAGCCAGACCGAGCGGTGCGTCGTGCAGTCCGGGTTGCACCCGGATGACCGCCTGGTCATTCCAGATGGTCAGGGATACTTCCCCATGCCCCTCACGCAGAGCGGTCGGCAACGATTTCAGGGCTGAAAGCTCGAAAGTCGGTACCTTCAGCCCAAAGCGCGTTTCAAGCAGCGCCAGGATGCGCTCCTGGTCAGAGCGGTCGCCCAATATCGGCGGGTCGAGCGTCAGCAGCGCCATGCGAATAATGGGGTTTACCGGGATCACGCGTTCGGCCGCAGCCTTGCGCACAATTTGACGATTGGCCCCGGCTTCTTCGGGCACAGTGACCAGTAGGTCACCGTTTACGTGCGCCAGACAGCTCAAACGGACGCCAGCTGGCAGCCCGCGCGTGGCGCAAATCGACCGTTCATTCTCGTCGGACGGACTGACGTTGTCTGAGTTGGAGGATAAGTCGTGCTTGGCAAAGCGGCCTTCTTCGATAATTACCTGGCATTTGCCGCAAGTACCCACTCCGCCGCAAATGGATTCAATGCCAACCCCCACAGCACGGGCAGCCTCCAGCAGGGTTATCCCGGCCTTAACCTTCCCGGACTGCCCCGAGGGTTGGAATACAACCTTACAGGTCTGGGATGAATCGGGTTTTAACGGCGGGGGCTCAAAAGTGTTGGGCATGCAAGGCTATTAGGGTTGATACAAGATTAATAATATTTCCCGCGGGACTGCGCGAAGGGATTATAGCCATTATAAATACGAAAGTCAAAACCAGTGCTGTTATGATGCTGTGCCATTTAAATATGCTTGCTTAAAATTGAACCCTTGACAAATTTGTTTATAAGTTGTATTATTTCAATTAATATATTTCAACATCAAAGGATTTGAGCTTGCCCACTCATTACGTAGGCAACCCAACAGAAGTACTTGCACTGGATACCTGGATCAAGCTGAATCGCTCGGTCGATTCGCTGGTCACACGGGTAAACCAGAGCGGCACCATGGGCGGCCTGACACCCACTCAATTCGCTGTTGTTGAAGCTCTTTACCACCTTGGTCCCTTATCCCAATGTCAACTGGCTGCCCGCGTGTTCAAGAGCAGCGGCAATATGACCCTGGTAGTGGACAACCTGGAGAAACTCGGGTTAGTAAGCCGGCAGCCGGATGCTAACGACCGTCGGGTAAGCTTTGTAGGCCTTACCCCGCTTGGCAAACAAACTGTTAGCATCATCTTCCCGCAGCATGCCATGTTTGTCACACAGCTTTTTAACGTGCTGACGCAAGACGAACAGCGCACGCTGGGAGAGATCTTGCGCAAGCTTGGCAAGCAAGAAGGGTAAACAACCTCTTTTTTTTGCCCAATTATTTCGATGTCAAAATACTTGACTATAAGTATTATTAACCAAAATTATCAAAGATCAAAGGAGATCTAAAAACACCATGTCCTGGAAAATTGACCCCGCCCACTCTGAAATTAATTTCACTGTTCGCCATATGATGATTTCGAACGTGCGCGGCCGTTTCGAAGCCTTCACCGGTACCGTGGAATTCGATCAGCAGAATCCTGCCAATTCGAGCGTTGACGTCCAAATCGAAGCTGCCAGCATCAACACCCGTGAAGCCCAGCGGGACACCCACCTGCGCTCTGCTGACTTCTTCGACGCCGAAACCTATCCCTACCTGACCTTCAGGAGCAAAAAGGTCGAGGTCGTGGACGACTCGCACGGGCGCATCCTCGGTGATCTGACTATTCGCGGTGCTACCAAAGAGGCCGTGCTGGATACGGAATTCAACGGCATGTCGCAGAGCCCCTGGGGTTTCAGCAGCGCCGGGTTCAGCGCCACGACCAAAATCAACCGCAAGGATTGGGGACTTGCCTGGAATATGGCCCTCGAGACTGGCGGCGTTCTGGTCAGCGATGAAATCAAGATCAATATCGATATCGAGATCATCGAAGAAAAAGTTGCTGAAGCGGCCGCCTGACGATTGCCGCTTGTCATACCAACTACACCAATTTCCAAATTTCTAACACAAATTAACGGGGCATCCAATCGGATACCCCGTTTGCCATTCCATACCCTGTTTATGCTCGTTTCAAGTAGAAAAAACTGTTGTAAGCCAATAAGATGGTTGGTAAATTGTGGAATTTCAGTAAATTTATCCATGAATTAGCTTTTTATGTACTATCCCTTTGCTAAAATATGTATAATGAAGTTAAGCAAGGCAACATATCCTTCTACGAAGAGGTCTTTTTATGGATGAACTGGTTACACTGGTCGTCAAAAAGACGGGCTTGTCCGAAGAAGTTGCCCGCAAAGCAGTCGCGACTGTGATCGATTTTCTCAAGAAAAAATTGCCAGCGCCGGTAGCCGGTCAAATCGATCTGGTCCTGGGGAAAAGCGGCGGTAAAGAGGCTTTGGCCAAAGGCTTAGCCAACCTCACCGGCAAAAAATAAACCCGACAAAAATCCATCACATCCACTTCAATTTTTCATATCCAAGGAGAGAAAAATGACTGCATTAAGTAAAATCGAAGGGATTGGACCCAAATACCAGGCTGAATTAAAAAAAGCCAACATCGCCTCAGTGGAAGGACTGCTGAAAGCCGGCTCGACCCCCAAAGGGCGCAAAGAGTTGGCAGAAACCTCCAAGATCAGCGATAAATTGATTCTCGAATGGGTCAATCATGCTGACCTGTTCCGCATCAAGGGTGTCGGTGAAGAATATTCCGACCTGCTCGAAGAGGCCGGCGTGGATACCGTGGTCGAACTGGCCAAGCGCATTCCCGCCAACCTGGTCGAGAAAATGGCTGAAGCCAATGCCGCGAAAAAACTGGTGCGCCAAATGCCAACCTTGAAGATGGTCACCAACTGGGTTTCGCAGGCCAAAGCGCTGCCCCGGGTTGTGCAATACTAACCCTCGCCATTGATATTCTTAAGGAGAAGCGCCGGTTGAACGCCCAGCGCTTCTCCTTTTTGATATCAATTTCCGCCATTGGTCATAGTATTATCACTCTGCGGGTGAGGCCAGAGGCCGAAGGATCTCGCGCTTGAACATAGAGTGGATATAGTTTCAAGATCAGATTCTTCGCCTTTGGCTCAGAATGACATCATCACACCAGCGGGTCATTCTGCTCGCACTCACAGAGCACCCTTCGGGTGGGACACTTTGCGAGTGAGGCCATGGGCCGAAGGATCTCACCTTTGAATACAGAGAGGATAGAGATTCTTCGCCTCCGGCTCAGAATGACAGGGGTATTTCACCAAGGAGAACGGTGGAGACTGCTAGCCGTCCGATATTTGCTATTGCCTCAACGCTGAGATTCGCGTACCATCATTGTATAGATTTCCAATGCTAATTTCCGGCCTAAAAGAGGGACCTTCCGATGAGTTTTAAAATTACCTGGTACGGCCACGCGGTACTGGCCCTCGAAACGGGCGGTTATCACGTGCTGGTTGACCCTTACCTGAAAGACAACCCGGCAGCCGCGATCACCCCGGACAAAGTTGCCGCGGATTTTATCCTGGTAACCCACGGACATGGCGATCATGTTGGCGACGCGGTCGAGATCGCCAGGCGCACCGGAGCAACGGTGATCAGTAATGCCGAGATCAGCAAGTGGATGTCCGCCAAGGGGCTTAAAACCCATGCTCAGCACATCGGCGGCGGCTACCACCACCCCTTCGGCTACCTCAAATTGACGCTGGCGCTGCACGGTTCGATGCTGCCTGACGGTAGCAACGGCGGCAACCCGGTTGGGCTGCTGCTGACCACCCTTGACGGTCAAAAAATCTACATGGCGGGCGATACCGGCTTGTTCGGTGACATGCGCCTGATCGGCGAGGAAGGCATCGATCTGGCGGTGCTGCCCATTGGCGATAATTTCACGATGGGACCGGTGGATGCGCTACGGGCGGTCAAGATGCTACAGCCGGCGCACGTCATTCCGATGCACTACAACACCTTCGATGTGATCCGTCAGGACGCATCCGCCTGGGCGCGCCAGGTGGAGCAAGAAACCAGCGCCAAAGTCCATTTATTGAAACCCGGTGAGAGTCTGACGCTATAGAGCGTTACTTGTCAGGGTGAACTCACAGAAGATCAACCTGATAGGTTTTGAGTGATCTTTCAGGCTAACATACGTTAGTTGCCGGTCCAGGGACCGCGCAATCCTAACCCTCTGTGAGTATTTGCCGCCAAATGACTGCATCCCAGCCGCCAAAATTTCATCAACTTACGCCCCGGCAACGCCTGGATTGGATCGCGCAGCATACTGGCCTTGACCGCAGCGCGCTGGACGCTTTCACTCAGGGCGCCGGTTTGACGCTTGAACAGGCCGACCACATGATCGAAAATGTGGCCGGGCTGTATGCGCTGCCGATTGGCATCGCCCAGCATTTTATCGTCAACGGGCGCGAAGTGCTGGTGCCAATGGTAATCGAAGAGCCTTCAGTTGTGGCGGGCGCTTCGTACATGGCCAAGCTGGCGCGAGCTGCTGGCGGCTTTACCGCTTCCACGGACGCGCCGGAGATGATCGGCCAAATTCAGATTCTGGATATCGCCGACCTGCCGGCTGCTCGCCAGCGGCTGCTGAACCACAAGACAGAACTGCTGCAAGAAGCAGCCCAATTCGATCCGGTATTGATCAGCCGCGGCGGCGGCCCGCGTGATCTGGAAGTTCGCCTTATCGAAGAGTCGCCCATTGGCCCCTTTCTGGTGCTGCATCTGATTTACGATGTGCGCGATGCCATGGGCGCCAATGCCGTCAACACCGCGCTCGAACGCCTTTCGCCGCGCGTCGAGTCTATTTCCGGCGGCAGAGTGCACCTGCGCATCCTCTCCAACCTGGCTGACCACCGCCTGGCGCGTGCTGCGGCCACCATTCAGCTCGACCAGCTGGCCTTCGGTCAGTTTTCCGCTGAGGAGGTACGCGACGGCATCATCGAGGCCTGGGCGTTTGCCGCGGCCGATCCTTACCGCGCGGCCACCCACAATAAGGGCATTATGAACGGCGTGGACGCGGTCGTCCTGGCTACCGGCAATGACTGGCGCGCCATCGAGGCCGGGGCGCATGCCTATGCCGCTCGCAGCGGACGCTACACCAGCCTGTCCATCTGGGGCAGGGACGCAGCCGGTAACCTGACCGGGAGGTTGGAAATGCCATTGGCGGTCGGGATCATTGGCGGCGCGACCCGGGTACATCCCGGCGCGCAGGCAGCATTGAAACTGATGGGCGTCACCACCGCCGCTGACCTGGCGGAGATCATTGTTTCGGTGGGGTTGGCGCAAAACCTGGCAGCCCTGCGCGCCCTGGCGACCGAAGGGATCCAGCGCGGGCACATGGCGCTGCATGCCCGGCAAATCGCCATCGCCGCCGGCGCTATCGGCGACCAGATCGATCCGGTTGCCGACCAGATGGTGCAAGAGCAGAACATCCACGTTGGCCGTGCCCAAGAAATATTATTGGGATTGGAAAAGAGAAATTAACCACGGAGTGGCGCTTTGGTAATCAATAAGAGGTAATTATGGAAAATCATGAACATGCTCCCCTGCTGCACACACCCGACCGTCCGGTAGGCATCATTGGCTACGGCGCGTACGTCCCGCGCTACCGCCTGCCCGCCGCCGAAATCTCGCGCATCTGGAAGGGCGGCAAAGAAGCCGGCCCCATCAAGGAAAAATCGGTGCCGGGCGTCGATGAGGATGTGATCACCATGTCGATCGAGGCCTCGCGCAACGCGCTCAAACGGGCGCAGATCAACCCGCAGGAACTACGCGCGGTGTGGGTCGGCTCTGAGTCGCACCCGTACGCGGTCAAACCCAGCTCGACTATCGTAGCAGAGGCCATTGGCGCGCCGGTGTCGATCCAGGCCGGCGACTGGGAATTCGCCTGCAAAGCCGGCACTGAGGCAATGGTGGCTGCCATGGCCATGGTCGGCGCCGGCATGGGACGCTACGCGCTGGCCATCGGAATGGACACCGCCCAGGGCCGCCCGGCGGATGCGCTGGAATACACCGCCGCGGCTGGCGGCGCGGCCTTCATCCTGGGGCCGGCTGCCGAATCGCTGGCAACCATCCTGGCGACCTATTCCTACGTCACCGATACGCCGGACTTCTGGCGGCGCGCCCACCAGCGCTACCCCGAGCACGGTCAGCGCTTCACCGGCGAACCGGCCTATTTCAAACACATCACCGAGGCCGCCACCTGTTTGATGGAAGAAGCCGGCCTGAAACCCGCCGACTTTGACTACGCCGTCTTCCACCAGCCCAACACCAAATTTCCGCAGCGGGTCGCCGCCCAATTAGGCTTCACCCCGGAACAAATCAAGGCCGGCCTGCTCTCGCCGGTGATCGGCAATACGTACGCCGGCGCCGCCATGATCGGCCTGACCGCCATCCTCGACATTGCCAAACCCGGCCAGCGCATTCTGATGGTCTCGTACGGCTCCGGCGCGGGTTCCGACGCCTTCCTGCTGGAGACCACCGCCGCAGTCAGCGAACGCCAGGGTCTGGCCGTGTCCACCCAGGAGTACATTGCCCGCCGCACCGAGGTCGATTACGGCATGTACGTCCGCCTGCGCGGCAAACTGGCAGAGTAGGGAGGACGGATGCGCGAAGTCGTCATTGCTGGAATCGGGCAGACCCCGGTCGGGGAATTATGGGATATTTCGCTGCGCAGTCTGGCCTATCAGGCCATCAAAGCTGCCCGGCTGGACGCCGGCAACCTGCTGCCGCAAGCCCTGTACGTGGGCAACTTCCTTTCGTCGGTGACCTCGCACCAGGGCAACCTTGGCGCCGTGCTGGCCGACAATGCTGGGCTGGACGGTATCGAATCCTTCACGGTCGAAGCTGCCAGCGCCTCAGGCGGAGCCGCTTTCCAGATGGGTTTCATGGCGGTGGCATCCGGGTTGGTGGATATCGCCCTGGTGGTCGGCGCAGAAAAATTCACCGATGCGCTTGGCTCCGAGCAGGAAGCCGCCATCGCCATGTCGATGGACGCCGACTACGAAGCCGCGGTCGGGCTGACGCTGGCGGGTCAGGCCGGGTTATTGATGCAACGCTACCTGCACGAGTCGGGCGCGCCACGCAGCGTTTTTGGCGCCTTCCCGGTGCTGGCGCACGCCAACGCCGTCAACAATCCCAACGCCATGTATCGCAAGGCCATCCGCCAGGAAGCATATGAAAAGGCCGACATCCTGTCAGAGCCGATCAATCTGTTTGACCTGGCCTCATACGCTGACGGCGCAGCCGCCGTCATTTTGACCACGCCGGAAATCGCCGCCCACCTGCCGCAACCGCTGGTGACCGTGCGCGGCGCCGGCGGGGTGATCGATACGCTGGCCATCCACGACCGCCCCGACCCGCTGGCCTTTGACGCGGCCCGCTACGCGGTGCAACGCGCCTGTGAAATGGCCGGCATTCTGCCGGGCGAGGTGAACCTGTTCGAGCTGGACGACGCCTTCTCGATTTACGCCGTGCTGGAACTGGAGGCCGCCGGGTTTGCCGGTCGCGGACAGGGCTGGCGTATGGCGCAGAACGGCGATCTGGCCCTCAACGCGCGCCTGCCGGTGCTGACTATGGGCGGTAGCAAGGGGCGCGGCAATCCGTTGGGCGCTGCCGGGGTGTACCAGATCGTAGAGGCGGCGCAGCAACTGCGCGGACAGGCGGGCGCCAACCAGGTGCCGGATGCGCACTTGGCGCTTACCCTGTCGTTGGGCGGCCCGGCTTCCTCGGCCTACGCCCATGTACTGCAACGCCGCGACGCAGGTCGATAGCCTTTGACAGTCCTTTCCAACCAATCTGATAGGAAATGATAGACCCTTACCGATAAACTGTAGCGTGATCTAAACCCTTCAGGAGTCTTTTCATGGAAATCCCACGCCACTGGCGATTAAAACAACAACGGTATGCACTGGTCGGTGAAGTTTGCCCGCATTGCGACAACAAAATCTTCCCCCCGCGCGACGTCTGCCCGCACTGCGGCAATGACGCCCGCACCACCTTTACTTTTAGCGGTCACGGCAAGATTTTCTCTTTCACCACTGTCAGCGACGCGCCGGCCGGCTTCGAGCACAACGCGCCCTACACTGTGGCGCTGGTACAGCTGGACGAAGGCCCGGTGGTCACCGCCCAGTTGACCGACCTGGATGGCCAGGACGTGAAGATCGGCATGCCGGTGGAAATGGTCACGCGCAAGATCCGCGACGACGGCAATCAGCGGGGAATTATTGTTTATGGGTATAAGTTCAGACCGGTAATGCGGTAGAGGAATTGCTCTTGTGAAGTGCGCCAAGTTGGCGCACTTTTTTTGTTCTGAAAAATGAAACACGGAGGCACAGAGAAAAAGGTGTTGTAGTAGGGGAGCGCAGTGCGCTCCCAGCTTCGAACACAACGCCCCCTACACCGTTGCGCTGGTGCAGTTAGACGAAGGCCCGGTGGTCACCGCCCAGTTGACCGACCTGGACGGCCAGGACGTAAAGATCGGCATGCCGGTGGAAATGGTCACGCGCAAGATTCGTGACGACGGCAATCAGCGGGGAATTATTGTGTACGGGTATGCACAGCACTCGCGATGCTCGTAAGTTCAGGCCGGTGATGCGGTAGGGTGAGCTTTAGCGCACCAATTTAGATAAGATGAGGTGCTCTCCACGCATAAGCGGGAGGGCGCTTTTGATTCGCACTGGATTTTTCCACCTGACGGTCTGTACAATGCCTTCGGCCCGTATTTGATCGAGCAGCTTTCTATGTTTTGGGGATGGCGAATCGCTCATGGATGTTTGACGAAAAATTCTTGATATATAATCTTATTTAAGATTGTATTGTGTTTGAATGGTTGGGGTAATCAAGCGTTCTTGCAGTATATTACACCTAAAGAGACTAATTATACGGTCGAATCGCAGCGTATCAATGTTCCGTACAATTAATAGTTGGACCGCTGGATGGGAAGGGAGATATCAATGCTTCCGTACGACTTACCGTTTCGAGGCATCGTATTTTTTGAAGGGGCTGAACACTTGCCAGATGACGTTGTGTTGTCGCTTGACGAGATACGGAAATGGGCAATGAACTCCGGTTTTGTCTCGGATCCAGAGTTTCAACTTCTGCTGGGCGATCGCGTTGCCGACGTTGCCAAGGTAGCGACGCCGGGAGACGAACTCAGCGTTGCCATTGCAATAACAAGTCGCAACAGTGAGCCCGAATACTTCGAATATCCATTTCTATCGGTACGATCTCTAATTAAGCGCGGGACTTGCCTACCTCTCGTGTACTGGAAGGTGATCCCCACGCTGTCGGATGCGAGTGGCAATGCGCCGGTTTTCGGTGAAGTCAGATTTGGATTCTGGCTCACTGGGTGCCATGACGAATTCTGTTCTGTGTCGATGGCGAGCCGCGTAGTGCCGAAGTTTGTGGTCGAGATGGAGAAACTAGCGTCGGAATTTCCCGTAAAGGTTGAGTCCCAAGGCGCGCGCGAGATTACAGTTGATGGTGCTGTTCTCGCTACCTTTATCAAAGAGGGGCGCTCGTTCGATGTGTTGTTATCGCGGAAGTAGGCAGTCTAACCGCGCGTTCGAAGACGGACGCTCGCAAGCGTCGCTTCGCTCCCTTGCTCGCGCCGTTCAACGCGAACGTTACACATCAATTATGAGAATAAATATGATGGGGGTAGTCTCATGTGCGTTAGTGGCTCAATGATATGGTATGCAAGCTATGGTTCGAATCTTTTATATAAGGATGGTTTTTTATGTTATATAAAAGGTGGCATTCGCAAGAGTGCATCTCAGAGCGAAGGCGGCTGTAAAGATAAAACTCCGCCCAGAAAAACTACAAATATTAATATGCCTTATCTGCTGTATTTTGCCGAAAGGGCGCCAAGATGGAATGGCGGCGGTGTCGCATTTATTGGTCTTTCAAAAAATGACGACAGTCTGACTGCCGGAAGAATGTATTTGATAACAAAAGAACAATTTAGGGATGTTATTAAACAGGAAAATGGCAATCAAGAAATATCTGTTGATTTTGACGACGTCATAAAGAAAGGTTCAAACGTCTTCAGAAAATCTTGGTACGGGAATATTATATATTTAGGGGAAAATGACAGATATCCAATCTTTACTTTTACACATTATAAAGATTTCGGCAGCCAAACCCTCAATAAACCATCTCCCGGCTATATCCAAATCATAGCTGCTGGTTTAAAGGAGTCGTACAATTGGACTGATGACCAAATAGCAGATTATCTACTGCAAAAACCGGGAATAAAGACCAACTGCGACAGGAACCAATTAACAAAAATACTGTGTAACAATGCAATCGAGACCGACGCCGATTAGCCATGGCACGTTTTCACCATCCTTTGTGGCGGCGCGGCTCATGGCCGTCGTTGGGCGCTTTTCATACAGCTTATGGAGAACTTTGCCCATCCACACAACTTGATGCCTATTTGGGCAATTATGAGCGAATCATGAACGATTTTCTTGAAACATCGAAGATCGCTACTTTCATGGCCGAAAGGCGCCCAGAGGCGGTAATTGTAATGCTCTCATATATAAGCGACCTCGAAATTATTAGTGCACCGAATGCGCACAAAGAAAGCGCTATGCCGCTATGCACCAATTGGCTGAAGCAACGCTAGAGCTGGAGACTAAATCGGAATTGACGGAATCTGATGCTGCGATACTTGAGCCAGCTCTTCAGGAAATTGGAAGAGTAAACGATGAGGTGGCTCGGGTCGAATCCCAACTAAGCAAGTAGTAAACTGCTAGGAGGAGAAAATTCTAATGGAACAGTTTCAGTCCCTTTTGAACCGAATTGAGCAGGGAGAACTTGACCCAGGCGATAACTTTAGCGAGCGCACTAAACAGTTCGCTAAAGAGGTAATTATCAACGCGCAACAGGGTTTTCTTACAGAAAAGCAAGCTGTTGTTTTGTGGCTGCATTATCTCAGGCGACTCGGCCATCACGTGGAGATTCCCGACAACGAATAATGCGCCCAACACTGCGTGCACTCGACTGTGGGGATTCTGTGGCATTTTCAGGCATTTTTCTGCGCCTTAGCCTTTTCCAAGTTAGGCGGTTTCGCCGTCCGCCCGCTCCAGCGCAGGTAACGCAAACCGTTAGGCGCTGGTAACAATTGCGATGATAACTCTCAACGGAAATACATATAAGTTGTGCCTCATTGACACAAATGTCGCGAGCGAAATGGTGAAACGTCCTGACCCCATAATGCGGCATTTCTTTGAAGCAATAAAACCAAATGAATATATTCCCTGCTTTTCAATATTTACAATTTTAGAGTTAAGAGAAAGGGATGATGTTTACAAACGCTTTTTAGAGACTTTTTCTGTTTTTCCCTTTCTTATTCTTAAGAGTCTCGACCAGTTATTTCAAGACGAAATCACGGCTTATCCAGACCATAAAAAGGTTTCGCCAATTCTCATTTCTTCGCCAGGCATACTTGCGCCAAAGAATCAAAAACTTGCTGACATATTGACTTTGGCTTTTGACATGCCAGAAATACAAAAACTTGCGAACAAATGGATTTCAGAGAAAGGCTCAATTCTCAAAGGAATCTTAAGCCTTGTAAAGAATTACCCTCCAAAAAACAAAAAATATACTCCACAAGAAATAAGGTCTTTTATTGAAATTGCAGGGTTTCAACAAGTAGCATATAGAGCGTATAATTTTGCTCAACAAGTAGTGAAAGAAGGAAAACCAGCAATGGTTGATTCTTTTCCATCAATCAAGATGACAGCGTTTACAGTCTTTTACAAATTCTACACAGATGAACGACGCCCGCAAGAGTCCGACCCATTCGACATAATCATTTCGTCTGTGCTGCCCTATGTAGATACAGTTATCACAGAAAAGCATCAGGCTGACGTTCTCAAGAAAATAAAACTGCAAGACAAGTTTATTGAGAGTCTTGAAGTATTAAGGTTGAAAGATTTACAATAGAAAGCGCCTAACAAAGCGTGCACCTGACGCTGGGGACTGCCGCTTTGCGGCGTGCGGTCATCTCAAGCAGTTTTCTACGCCTTAGCCTTTTTCCAGTTGGACGGCTTCGCCGTCCGCCCGCCAGCAGGTAACGCCAGCCGTTGGGCGCTGAACAAGCTGTCGAAATCGCACCCGCTCCTCCGACTACCTGGAGCAGTGCTCGATGTCAACAATTGCGGCACGGCTTGCAGATAGTCAATCAAGCAAGCGAACGGAGGTGAGAAGAATGAGACGACTGGTCGTGGGTGCCTTTACCACTTTGGACGGAGTCATGCAGGCGCCGGGAGGTCCGAACGAAGACCGGGACAACGGCTTCCAGCATGGTGGCTGGCTGGTCCCGTATTTCGACGAAAAATTTGTTCAAATCATGACCGAATGGACAACGCGAGCTGGCGCCTTTCTCCTGGGGCGTAAGACCTATGAAATTTTCGCGGGCTCATGGCCCAAGTCTACCGATCCGACGGACGAGATTGCCGTAGCCCTCAACACCCGCCCAAAGTTCGTCGCATCGACCACACTCGATACGGTTAGCTGGAACAATTCCACCCTGCTCAAGGGTGACATTGCCCGGGAAGTGGTGAGGCTAAAGGCGATGGAAGGAGGCGAGATTCAGGTTCATGGCAGCAGCAATCTTCTACAGACGCTGCTTAGGCACGATCTCGTGGATGCTCTGCGTATCTGGCAGTTTCCCGTTGTCCTGGGTACCGGCAAGCGTTTGTTTGGTGACGGCGCCATTCCGCGCAGTTTCAGGCTTGTCGAGACTCAGTTCAATACAACAGGCGCGGTTCTGCACGTTTACGAGCGTGCCGGGGGCCTCAAGTATGGGGGAGTAGAGGTTGGCCAGGAGACCGTCGTGTTCGAGTGATGCCCGGCCAAAGTCAGCAGGTCACGAGTGTCCAACAATCGTTTCCAGCCGGCGTTCCGCCTTTGGCGGTCACGCGGCTGAAGCGGGGCGTTGGGAATAAAAATTGAGGCATCCAATCATGAATGCAGGTAGTGTAAATTGATTAATCACAAGAAAAAATTCACTGAATTTCAAAGGATCAATATATGAATAGAATGAATCCCAAGGTCGATGAGTATATAAGTAAATCCGAAAAGTGGCAGGAAGAATTAGAGAAATTGAGAAGGATCATTCTCGACTGTCAGCTGACCGAAGAATTGAAGTGGGGCGTTCCTTGTTATACATTTCAGAAAAATAACATCGTTTTGATGCATATATTTAAAGAATACTGTGCGCTTTTATTTTTCAAAGGCGCCTTGTTAAAGGATGCCAAGGGTATTCTAATCCAACAAACGAAGGAAACGCAGGCGGCGCGCCAGATTCGGTTCACCCATGTTCGAGAAATAATCGAGATGGAGCCCATCTTGAAAGCCTATATTTATGAAGCCATCGAAGTGGAAAATGCCGGTTTGAAAGTGAATTTTAAAAAGACTACAGAATTCACCATTCCTGAAGAATTTCAAAATAAATTAGATGAAAATGCTGCCCTGAAAACTGCTTTTGATGCATTGACGCCGGGGCGGCAAAGAGCATACATTCTTTATTTTTCTGCGCCCAAACAATCCAAAACCCGGGAGTCAAGGGTTGAAAAATGTATGCAGCAAATTCTCATTGGAAAGGGATTAAATGATCAGTAATTCGATGAGAAAATTGCGGATCGCAAAATCAATTCGCGGGATGGGCGCATAAGCCCTGCCGTCTGACACAGCGTGCACTGGGCAGCGGTGACTGCGCTTCGCGCGTGCGGCACGCTTCGCGTCGAGCATTTCGTAAACCGTTGGGCGAGTTAATGGGTGACCCTGACACTGAAAAATCCAAACGAGTGCCAGACGCCATGCTCAAGATGCAAAAGATCATGGTCGCCGACTTGCAAAAGGCATACGACGGCTAATTCGGATAATTTCCGTCTTGAATTTCCGGGATAAATGCCCTAAGATAGAGTACCTGCTTCAAAAACAATCCGTCACAACAAGGAGGTTTTTATGAGCCCAAAGAAGGACACGGGTTTCACGGACGAGGAACGAGCCGCGATGAAGGAGCGCGCCCAAGAGCTGAAGGCGGCCGCGCGCGCGGGCAAGGACAAGGCGGACGGGGAAAGCGCCGTGCTCGCGAAGATCGCCGAGATGCCGGAACCGGATCGCGCCATGGCCACGCGGCTCCATGCGATCATCAAAGCCAGCGCGCCGGCTCTCTCGCCGAAAACCTGGTACGGGATGCCCGCGTATGCCAACAAGGACGGCAAGGTCGTCTGCTTCTTCCAAAGCGCGTCGAAGTTCAACGCGAGGTACGCGACGTTAGGCTTCAATGACACAGCGAACCTCGACGAGGGCGCCATGTGGCCGACCGCTTTCGCGCTGACCGAGTTGACCGCCGCCGATGAGGCAAGGATCAGCGCGCTCGTGAAGAAAGCAGCGAGCTGAGGACGAATCGCACGTGTAAAAGACCCCGCCGGAAACATCATCGGGCTTATTCAGTAGCCATGAGCGCGCCAGCGACAAATCGATATTTCGCTCGTGCGCACTGTGCGGTCGCGCAAGTAATTTGACAGAAACAATCACCCGCCCAACAAAGCGTGCACCTGACGCTGGGTACTGCGCTTCGCGCGTGCGGTCATCCCAAGCATTTTCCACACCTCAGCCGCTTTCTCATCGGACGGGGTCCCGCCGTCCGCCCCGCCGCCATGCTTCGCGAACGCAAACCGTTAGATCGACACTCTCACATTTACCGCGCGGACTCACAGTGTACCAAGGGGTAGATTATGTTACAAACTATTATGGGTATCGTGTCAGCGCAGGGTATGGCGGGCAACGCCTCCCTGTTACAACCCGAATTTCTGCCAGTGCGCGTCAAAGATGACATTTTCATCCGGCACAACCGGCGGGATGGGCATGGACACCCAGGTGGTATTGATAAAGTGTTTCCAGTGCACATTCTCCGAGGTGATGTTACCCCCCCAGGTGCCGCAGCCCAGGGTGAGCGCAAACGGCATTCCGTTATCATAGTTGCCAGAGTTGCCATACACCTGCGTTTGCCGCACCAGCATACGGCTGACCCGCGCTCGGGTGGCTAATTCAAGCACATGTGCCTGATTGGTGGTGTGAATGCCGCACGAGTGACCATAGCCGCTGTAGCGGGTAATGTCGCGCACCAGGCCAATGGCTTCCTCGAATTCCCCGTACCGCCAGAGGGTCAACACGGGCGAAAGCTTTTCCCCGGAGAACAAATCAGCCGATCCCACCGCCTCGCCTTGCACCATCAAAAAAGTGGTGCCGGCTGGGGCCGGGATACCGGCCAATTCGGCGATTTTGAGCGCCGGCTGACCGACCACTTCCCGGCTGAGATGCTCCCCATCCGGCCACATCACCTGACGCAAACGCTGCTTCTCGTCCGGGCTGCACAGGTACCCGCCATATTCCGCAAAGCGCTCGACCATCGTGTCGTAGATCGAATGCTGCATGACTACCGGAGCATCGTTCACTGTGGCGACATTGATGTTCAGGGTTTGCGGAAGGCTGTTCTGGACACCGCCAGATGAGGTTCCACCGTTGTCTTGCAGGCGGATGGTGACGCTGGCGGAACCGCTAGCGTTGGGCGCCGGGGTGAACGCTAATACGCCGAACGAGGAAATGGTAGGCCCGGCTGAAAACAACCCGGGGTTGGTGTTCACCATTACCTGGAAGGCTAAGGTTTGCCCGCTCTCATCGGCAGGCCTCGCGGATAACCCGGTTGCCCAGGGGTCAACAATCATGCTGCCGGAATCTTCCAAGACGGTCTGGTCTGGCCCAGGGGTAAATGAGGGAGCGTCGTTAATGGCTGTCACGGTCAGGTCGACCGTGGCACTTGTGCAAAGCAATGCACCCACGTTTTCACAGACAGTAAAGGAAAAGCTATCCGGGCCGTTGTTGTTGGCAGCTGGTGTGTAAATCAGGTTCGGTATGGCGCCACTCAGACTACCAAGTGTGGGTTGGCTGGTTATGGTAAGCGTCACCGGATCACCGTCTACGTCCCCGCCGGTCAAAGTTACACTCAGGGCAGTATCTTCCAATGCAGAAAGTGTTTGCGGGTCAGCGAACGGCGCATCGTTAACGGCAGAGACGGACACACTGACGGCGGCAGCAGCAGAAGGGTTCAGGCCATCGGTGGCTTTGTATGTGAAGGTATCAGTCCCATGATAGTTGGCGGCCGGCGTGTAATTTAACTTGCCGCTCACGATTGCAGCGCTGCCATGGGCTGGTTGGCTGTTGATCTCATAGGTTAACGGATCCAAATCGATATCGGTACAGGCAGGATCCACACTTCCGGTAGTATCTTCTACAGTCGCAATGCTGACGTCAGAACAGACAGGAGCATCATTTTGCAAGACCACCTGGATGAAACGGTTGCGGATGGGCTGTCGACGCTGCCGTCATTCACGACAAAGGTAATACTGTCCACACCCGTAAAGTCAAGAGTTGGTGTATAGGTCAGGTTTGGCGCTGTCCCGGATAAAGAACCATGGGTTGGGCCAGCCGTTACACTGAAGGCCAGGGAGTCACCATCGCCATCCGAACCGGTAAGCATCAGGTCCAAAGGAGTATCTTCCGGGGTAGTGAGCGATTGATCGTACGCCAGGGGGGTCACCTCCAGCGAACCAGGCACCAAACTGAGGTTTGGCCCCAACGGGTCTTGCACAATTACCCCCTGCGCATCTGCGCCGTTATTGGTCAGCGTCAGATTATAACGAAGCGTATCACCAGCCTCTGCGCGCGGCTTACCCCCCACCACGGAAGCTGTGTTGGTGAATACAAAGTCTGACGGATCAAGGGTAAGGGCAGCCTGGCTGGATTCAATTTGCGCCGGGGTTGACGACCTGGCCTGTACCTGTGGCGCCAGAGGTGTAAATATCATGGAAAATATCAGCGCATAGCTACTTGCTGAATTAATCACCTTCGTTCTGCGATGTTGAAACATGGTTGTCCCTGTAATGAAGGCTTATGAAAATATGGCTTCGTAGCGCATTCCAGTCTGGTCCGGCCCAAGCGGCACCAGGAACAATTCGAGCGATCCCATTTTCTCGTGCGCGAGTCGGTAAATCTGCTGCGATAGGTAGGCGTCTTTGCGTGGATTGGAAAAGATCAAAGAAAAGGGCCGCCGCCCGCCTGGGTTTCTTGCTTCACCCAATTCCGTGGCGCTGACGAGTACGAGAGGATAAGGCACCGACCCATCCAGATCGATAATGAAAGCCTGGTTCAGGTAGGGGACAAAATCGGCGCTGGTCAGTTTATCGAGCATGAGTTGTAGTAGATCCGGTTTCTGTGATCGGTTGGGTAGGCGTCCATTCGAGGAAACAGTAAACGCCTTTATCCTCCGCGAGGCGAAACCCCAGCCGCTCGTAAAGGTTCATGGCCGGGTTAAACCGCTCCACATGAATAGTCACTGCTAATTTATTTGTATCTCCTTCGGCCAGGACTTTGTGGAGCAATTCCGTGCCAATTCCCTGGCGTCTGAATTCCGGGAGCAGAGCAATATCCATAATGCGAATCTCGGCCGGCCGGCGGTGAAGGTACAACCGCCCGGCGGGGTGACCATCGGCAAGAATGACCTGAAATTCGTACCCCGGATAATTCTCGCGATAATAGGTATCCTGGGCATCGAACTGCATGCGCATGAAACGCTCTTTCTGAACCTCATCCCAATCGACCCTGGCCAACTCATCCTCACGAGTACTGGCATAGACCCGGAAGAGAAACTCCTGGTCTTCGGGTGTTGTTGGGCGGAGCGTAATACGTTGTTTCAATTGGTCAATAACTTTCATGAATCAGCAGTGATTTCATCGTTAACTACGTGCGCGGCGGGAACACTCCCTGCATGGCAATACAAAAACTCATGGTCAGGTAGGGCTGCAGATTGTTGTGCGGCATATCACCACCGACTGGAGCAAGAGCCTGGTCGGACATCGAAACCAGGTTCGTATTGGTGTCACTTTGGTATATAGCATCGGTTGTCACCCGCGAAAATGAGGCACCGCCTGGAGCCGGATAATCCCCAACTTCATTGGCGGCCAGCAACGGGTGATAGTGTGCAGGGATCTCCGATTCAAGCAGGGTGACCGTATCTGACCCACCGGTCTCACCGAGATCGTGCAAAGACAGGCCTGGTCCCTGGCCCGGGTGCATTGGTGCCCTGCCTTGCAGATCCGGTAACGCAAAGTTGGATTTGCCATCCCCACCGTAGGTGATTCCTAGCAGAGAGAATAGGGCCGTATTTTGCGAAAGCGGCAAGAGTTGGCCGTCACAAAAGGCCCACCCCTTGGGGGCAAAATTAAAGCCGAAAATACGAATTTCTGCGACGAATGGGTCAGCCATGATTTTTCCTAATTAAGTTTGAGATGGGAAAATACCGAACAGGGAAATAATGAAATCGATGCACAGGTAGGGCTGAAAATTGGTATGCGACTGACTGCCGCCAACAGGGCTAATCGAGGTTGGGGACAGGTTAACCATATTGGTTTCCTGGGAAAAGCCATCCGACTTGATTGTCCGGCCCGGGATGTTTCCATAGGGTTGGCTCTCCTGAGCAGCACTGGTTGTGGCCAGCAAGGGATGGCTGTGGACAGGGATTTGCTGGAGCGTCAGGGTAATCTCTTCAGCGCCGCCGGTTTCAACCAGGATGTACCCGTTACCAAAATGCATCGGTATTCGCCCCCGCAGGTCGGGGAGGGCAAAAGTGGATTGGCCATCTCCGCCATAGGTGGTGCCAATCAGGGTAAAGAGGGCCTCATTTTCGGAAATGGGTAATAATTAGCCTTCACAGAACATCCAGCCAGCCGGGGCAAAATTTCTGGCAAACATGCGGATTTCACCTACATATGGTTGCGCCATGATGATATGCCTTTTCGACTAATTCTGACTGGGGAAGATCCCCTGCAGTGCAATACAGAATGTGAGCACCAGGAAGGGCTGCATGTTCCGGTGCGCCTGGCTTCCTCCAACATTGGCGATCGTTTGCGGACTCATGATGGCCAAGTTGGCTGGGGATCCGTAAATATCGTTGGATGCCCTTGCCAGCACCATTCCCGACGGGTAGTCCCGGTTTCCAGCGATGGATGAAGCGTTCAATATGTGAGTATGGGTCGGGATTTCAGCGATGCTCAGGGTATGAGCCAGTTCTCCTCCCCTTTCGCCCAGAGTATGGCCGCTGCCAAAATGAAAGGGGGTTCTTTCTCGCAGATCCGGCAGTGCGAAATTGACTCGACCATCCCCACCGAAGGTCGTCCCTAACAAAGAAAATAAGGCCTGATTCTGGTTGATTGGCAGGAGTTGACCGTTACACAGCGCCCAGCCTTTGGGTGCAAATCCAAATGACATGATGCGAATTTCAGCCAGGAAGGGTTCGGCCATGGTTTTTCTCCGCGGATTGAACCTGCAGGGTGGAGGGCGCCGTCCAGTCGGATGTGTACCAGGTAATCCTATCCGTGGATTTAAGGAAGAAAATATGCCCCTGAAAGCTCACCTTGGCATAAAACGTGTCCAGGTCCTGGAAGACACCCAGAACGGTATACTGTGGCCCAGGTTTGCCAGCCCCTTCCAGAGAAGTGGATCTGCTGCCGAGCCAGGGGCCCGGCCAGCAAAGGATTTCAGCGACATGCATGAAGTCATCCCCTGGACTTGTGACGGCACGAGCAAAGCTCCAAACCCCATCAACGAGATGGTCAGAAAATCTCGACGTTTCATAGCCCTCCGATCGGTGAAGCAGAATAATAGTTTAGTTGGACCATAAGAAATATTCGAAGACCTCCTGCAACATTAATGCCACATGATGCAGATACAGGAACCGATTTACAGGACCGGCCAAGATCCTGATTAATGGCGAAAAGGGGGAAATCAAAATGCCATGATGCCAACGACGCTATCTAACCCCATTGGTATACCAGCCAGTGGATTATTATTGGAAAATTACTGGTCGAAAATAAAAAAAACCGACCAAAAGAGTCGGGGTGACCGAGCGAGCCGGAATCAGGTTAGGTTGGTTTTGCTGGTATGGCTTGAACACGGCATCGGCAATTTTTCGCTTCCTCTCTCTATTGAAACATCCATTTTTAAATATATAGGAGACTGCCCCATTACTTTTGGGGCACCACTACGTACAGGCTGGTGCGTTCAATTCGTCCAATTCGAACCAGGATTTCTTTGTCCCACCAATAAAAGCATTGCCTGGCCGAACAGCATCGCCCTGGCGCTGTTTAAAGCGATGGATTATTGTAGGATAAGCTTTAGCTTGCCCATTTGGCCTGGACAAGCTAAAGCTTATCCTACTTGTAAGCCCTTGCATAACTGTTAAGCCGCTACTGGCCTTTTTGCGCCAAAATTTAGGTAGCACAAATGGCAAATGATACTAGAATTAACTTGGAACCCCAAAGGTTGTGGGCTACTGTTTAGCTTGCCTGCAACCGTATATTCTGGTGGATCGATTTCCCACCGATCTGGAAGGTGAAAAATGGAAACAACCCAACCGACTGTCATTATCTGCCACGCCAGTGAAGACAAGAACAGCTTCGTCATCCCATTCACGTATAAATTAGCCGAGTACGGCGTCAGGTCGCTGGTGGATGAATGGGAATTGCAGCAAAATGACAGCATTATCGAGAAAATTTTCACCGAGGGGATCAAAAACGCAAGCGCATTTCTGATCATCCTCTCCAACCTCAGCGCCCATAAACTCTGGGTCACCGAGGAACTGCGCCCTGGGTTGATTAAACGGATTGCGGTCCACTGCAAACTGGTGCCGGTGTTGATCGAAAATGCTGAACTACCGGAAGTATTGAACACCGCCGAGTGGGTAAAAATCCGCGACCTGGACAACTACGACCGGGAAATTCAGCAAATTGTGAGGATCATTCGCGGTGACCTTGCCGCGGCAGCCGCTCCGGTTGCGGCGCCTGCACCAGCGGCGTTCGTGGCGCCGAGCGCGCCCCCCAGCATTGTTGCGCCGCCCAAGCCGCTGGCACAAACAGCCGACTCCGCTATCCCAGGCCTGTCGCCCAGCGAAACCATTGCGCTGAAGCTAAGCAATGAGTATGCGGTGGAAAAAGGCCGGACTTTCATCAACACCTCCGACATTCGCCGAATGCTCGAAGCCAACGGGCTTACCCCGCAGGTCATCAACAAAAGCCTGGATCTGCTGGACGAGAAAGGGTTGATCAAAGCCGCCCGCATCATGGGGACGGCCGGGATCGAAATCTTTAACGTTACCCCCTATGGTTTCGAAGCTTATGCGCGCGCGTTCATTCCCGGTTATAACGAGTTGGCCATCAAAATGCTCAACGGGTTGGCCAATGAGGGGCTGGCTACCAATGATGATCTGGCCTCGCGCTTCAACCTCCCGATGAGTGTCGTTAATTTCACTCTGGATGTTTTCGAAACAAAAAACCTGATCAAAAAGGGGAAGTCCCTTGGCGGCGCGGTGCTGGTCAAAAACGTGACCGATGCCGGTAAAAAGCTATTGCAGGGGTAGTAAACGATTACGGCAGCGGCGCCAGGAAATACGCTTCACCGTTCAACATGGCCTCCACCGACCAGCCGGTGACGCCCTTTTCATTGCGGATTTCCCACCACCAGTAAGCACCGTCCTGGTACGGCACGCACAGCGGACCCTGCAGAACGTCAACAATCGCGAGGGCCGGGCTGGCGTCGAAGACGTTGTCTGCCATCTCCGGGGTTGTGTGCAAGTTTAAATTAATGATCACCCGCGCGGGTTGACCGGCAGTCAAACGCGTTTCAACCGGCGTGTTACAGCTTTGCGTGGCAGTGGCAGTAGCCGTCAGGGTAAACGTTGGTTTCGGGGTCGGGGTTGGCCGGAGAGTGGGCGTGGCGCTCGGTTCAGGTGTGGCGGTCGGCCTGGCGGACGTCGCCGTGCGGATAAGCCCCATCACCCAGCGAAACTCCACTGCATCCCACGAAGCAACGATTGCCCCGGAATTATCGAGGATTTGCCAGCCGCCCTGGCTATTTTGCCTCCGTCGGTATCCTCCCGGCAACTGCAAGGAGACACTGGCAGGAATTACCGGCTGCCAGAACGAACCGTCTGGCCCCAACCGGTAGAGTTGAATCCCTTGCGGGTTCATCAATTCATGGGTGGCTGGGTCATACTCCCATTCAAAATTGGCCGGTGGAAATTCAGGCAAATTGGTCTCAGCCACCGGAGCTGGATGTTCCGCAGGCTGCACAATTACGACCACAAAGGCGACCAAAACCAGCACAAAGGCCAGTTTGATGAAATCATATGCACTGATGCGGTTTTTGTTTTCCATTCAGCAGACCCCAATCAGCGGAACACAAAATCGCAATCCCCAATCAAGGGATGATTGTACCCCGAAACCCAGTCCGGGGAAAACTTGCCGTTAAAGGGTGGAACCGCCGGTAAAACTTGGTTATACTAATTTGATAACCCTGCCTGTCAACATTACAGATTGGCCGTACTACTGTCCCATTCCCTGAACCGGAGGTTGGTATGCACGTTCACCCGCTCATCACCCAATTGCGCTTCACCCGCAGCGAATTTCTGCTCGGGGTGAAAAACGTCAGCGACGAGGATGCCGCGAAGCGACTCCTGCCGATGAATTACATCAGCTGGAATGTCGGCCATCTGGCCTGGCAGGAACAGCGTTACTTTTTATATTACGGCCAGGGTCAAATGCCCTTCCCTGAAATTCAAAAGATGTTTGCTTACGGTGCGCCGGCCAGCACGCCTGCCATTTCGGAGATGCTGGATATCTGGCGGAAGATCACCAAAATGGTCGACCCCTGGTTGGATACGCTGACCTCCGCCAAACTGCTGGAAACCGTTCTGGTGAATGGCAAACCCTCCGATCGAACGATTGGCAACCTGCTGCAGCGTACCATTTATCACTACTGGTACCATAACGGTGAAAATCAGGCCATCCGGCAGCAGCTCGGACACAAGAGTTTGCCGGTGTTCGTCGGCAATATCGATGACCGGGCTCCCTACCAGCCGGAAGCAATCGCTGCAGGCGAAGATTCCGATGAATCGTGAACAGATCGGAGGGACTATGGAGAAGATCGATACCAAGCAAGCGTTCAAACACCTGTACCTGCCAACCGCCAAAGCGGTCGTCAAGGTGGTTGTTCCGCCCATGAATTTCCTCATGGCAGACGGCGCCGGCGACCCGAATACCTCGCCGGACTACCAGGCCGTTGTCGAAGCATTGTTTTCAACAGCCTACGCCGTAAAATTCATGGTGAAAAAGGGACCTGCCGCTCTGGATTATAGTGTCATGCCGCTGGAGGGTTTGTGGTGGGCCGATGACATGACCGCTTTCAGCGTGGCGGCAAAATCCGACTGGAAGTGGACCATGATGATCATGCAGCCTGCTCCGGTCACCCGGGAGCTGGTGGACGCCGCCATGAAATTGGGCAAAAAGAAGGGATTGGCAGCAATATCCAGGCTGCGCTTCGAAATCTTTGACGAGGGCTTAAGCGCCCAAACCTTGCATGTCGGTCCGTTCAGCGCTGAAGGTCCCACCGTCGCAAGGGTGCATGATTTTATCGATGCACACGGCCGGCTTCGCGGCAAACACCACGAAATTTATTTGAGTGATATCCGCAAGGCTGACCCGGTCAAATGGAAAACCGTGATTCGCCAACCGATGGAGGGAATTTGACAACCCATGTGCCGCTCGACGAAAGCCATGCCAGTGCGGTCATGTCCGGTTTACGGGCAATCCTCGAACCGTACGAAGCTCAACTGGTGAGGACAGCAGAAAACGATAACGGTTACAGCCTGGATACGCGCCATTTGCTGCCGAACAAGCAACCCCTGTTCTTTGGAAGCGTCCAACTGCGCAAGAACTATGTCAGTTTCTACCTGTTGCCCGTTTATGTGTTTCCAGATCTCTTGAACGGCATTTCCAGTTCGCTGCGGAAACGGATGCAGGGAAAGTCCTGTTTCAATTTCAGGCAGCCCGACCCGACTTTGTTCGGAGAACTGGCAGTCCTCACCCGCGCCGGTTTCGAGCGCTACCGCTCTGCCGGGTACGTGTAAATAACCGCCTGGGTCCATTACTGGAGATAATCGCTGGACTGGAGAATACAATATGGAACTTTCAGAGATCGCATTTTTCACAGACAACGTTACAAAAATGGCCGAGTATTACCGCCGGCTGCTGGGAATAGCCCCGGGTGTGGCTGATGAAGACATCGCCATTTTCACTGTCGGAGGAGTCAGCCTGCTTATCCATACCAAATTCACGACTGGCGAGAGCGGCCTCTCACCGGAAAACCATTTCGCTTTTTCGGTGGAAGACCTGGATGCAACCTGTGCGCAGTTATTAGAACAGGGGCTCAGCCTGGAGGTTGCCCCGCGTGATTTTGACTGGGGCCGGTCTGCGTATTTGCGCGACCCCGACGGGCAGCTTATCGAGCTCTCGCAGAAGTAAATCCATGGCAACGACCACCCCCTCCACAATCCGCTTGCGCAAGGTGATCGATTCAGACCTGGCAATCTATTTCGAGCAGCAACTCGATCCGCAGGCCAACTATATGGCGGCTTTTACCAGCAAAAATGCCACCGACCGCGCGGCATTTAATGCCCATTGGGAAAAAATTTTGGCTGACCCGCAGATTCAAATCCGCACCATTCTGGCTGGCGGGCAGGTGGCTGGCTATGTGCTGCACCATTCTTGGTTCGGCGACCCCGAGGTGACATACTGGCTTGGGCGCGAGTTTTGGGGGCAAGGTATAGCTACCCGCGCGTTGAAAGCTTTCCTCCGGCAGCAAAAGCTGCGCCCGCTTTACGGTCGCGTGGCAGCGGATAATGCCGCTTCAAAGAGGGTTTTGGAAAAATGCGGCTTTGTGGTGATCGGCGAAGATAAGGGATTTTCCAATGCCCGCGGCGAAGAAATTGTGGAAATAATCCTGGTGCTGCGGGGATGATATTAAAAATCGCCTTTGACAAGCAATTATTTTAGACGTATAGTTGATTATACATATCAACATTTATGCACGGAGGTAAAATGAGCGTAGAAAATCAGATCGTCCACATTGAACTTGCAGCCGCCAACCTGGAGGCTGCCGGAAAGTTCTATTCTGACGTGTTTGGTTGGAAGGTGGAACAGTTGCCTGCGATGAATTATGCCACCTTTGATTCGCCCGAAGGATTGGGCGGTGGATTCGCAAAGATCGATGGGCAGATGTACAAAACCGGCACGGTTGTAGCCTATATCCAGACCAGCGACCTGGAAGGCAAGCTCAGAAGCATCACCGCAGCAGGCGGGAAAGTCGTTCTTCCCCGGCAGGAAATACCGCAAATGGGTTGGTTTGCCCTTTTTACCGATCCCTCCGGTACCATGGTCGGCTTATTCACTGACAAAGCGCCGATGTAAGCTGTTAGCTATTTCAGGCGTGCTCAGGCGCAACGACGATTACACTCCACGAGCTCGAGACTCGATTTCAGCATGTGCCCACGCACTTGTTTGAAATCATCGTCGAGTTGCGTAACATGTCAGGGAAATAGCCCCTGAAGCGCACGAGGATATTCGGCCTGAGGGGCTTGTGTATTATTATGCCGAGCGCGGCGGTCCGGTCAGCGCTGGCATCTGCCAGATTTTGATCCAACCTGACCATATCCGGCTGGCCTTCAATCACGGCGTAAACTTGCCCGACCCGGCCAGATTGCTGGAGGGTGATCGCCTGGTAAAACGCTTTACCCGCATCACCTCTTTCGACCAGGCATGCTGGGATGATCTCAGAGCATTGATCGAAGCCTCCAGCCGGTTTGATCCCTACACCCAGACCTTCCGTAACCGGTAACCAGCCATATCCAGCACATATAAAAATACAGCGGACTGAGATCAGTCCGCTGTATTTTAATCCTCGTAACTAATTTCAACGGCGTATTGCGCGCAGAATCAATAGCAGGATCACTGCACCGATGAAGGCATAGAGGATGAAGGCGAGGAGAGTGGCTCCAAACGGATTTCCAAGCAGTCCGAAAATCCACCCGCCAAGGAACCCACCCAGGATTCCAACAACAATTGCGCCTAACAGTCCAAGCTTAATGCCTTTGACTGCCCAATCTGCCAACAGCCCAACGATGGCTCCCACAATAATCCAGGTAATAATTGAGCTAGGTTCCATTTTTTTTCTCCTATTTACAGATGCTTCCCCTTTTCAAGGGGTCAACGCTGCTCAAAAAGATTATAGCAACATTTATTCACATTATCTAGATTAACCCCGTAACTGCCAGAAGGGTATGCTAGAATCGAGCCATGACTGAAAATCAGTTGACTGCGCTGGAAGATTTCCTGTCAAATTACCCGGATGGCATCCGCGAACTGGTGCGGGGCACCCGGGCGGTGATTCTGGCGGTGATGCCGGATGCCTTCGAGCAGCTTGACCCGTCCGCCAACCTGATCGCCTTTGGCCTGGATCGGAGCTACAAAGGCCTGATCTGCGGCATCACGCTGCACAAAGCCTATATCAACATCATGTTCGCTCAGGGAGCCAGCCTGCCCGACTCGCAGGGGCTGTTGCAAGGAACCGGTAAACTTGCGCGGCATGTCCGCATCGAACGTCTGGCCGACCTGGAAGCGCCGGAAATCCGCCGCCTGTTGGAAACAGCGCTCCAGCGCAAAACGCAATAGCTGGCAGTTTACATCCACAAAATTGATTTCCCGGAAAACTGTGTTATACTCAAACCCTTGTACGGATTGTTAAAATCTATTATCTATTAAATTGTGAACAATTTTAGGGCCTGGGTACGCCTTGGCTCGTTGTTTGCCAAAAGGACCTGTTGTGAGTTTTGAAAATTTTGCTTTCCACCCGTTTATTAATGCGGGTATCTTATCGGCCGGATATACGACCCCGACCCCCATCCAGGCTCAAACCATCCAGCCCGTTTTAGACGGACGCGATGTGTTTGGCATGGCCCAAACCGGCACCGGCAAGACCGCAGCCTTTGTGCTGCCGATCCTGCAGCATTTGCTGCGTGGACAACGCGGACGGCTGCGTGCGCTCATCCTCTCCCCCACCCGCGAGCTGGCTGAACAAACGCATAGCGTCATCAAGGTGCTCGGACGAAAGACCGGCATGCACAGCGTGAGTATCTACGGCGGCGTCAGCGCCGGACCGCAGATCAAAGCAGTGCGAGGCGGTGCCGAAATTGTCGTCGCGTGCCCGGGCCGTTTGCTCGACCTGATGGGTCAGCGAGTAGTCAACCTGAGCTCCATCGACGTACTTGTGCTGGACGAAGCGGATATGATGTTCGACATGGGGTTCCTGCCCGACATCCGCCGCATTATGAGCGCCATCACCAGAGAACATCAGACACTGCTGTTTTCTGCCACCATGCCGTCGGAAATCCGATCGCTGGCCATGGAAATGCTCAAAAATCCGGTGACGGTTGAAATTGGCGCTTCCCGCCCGGTCGAAACCGTGCAGCAGGCGGTTTACCCCGTCGAACAGGAAGCTAAATACGCGACCCTGCTCGGGCTGCTGCAGCAAACCGGCAGCGGTCAGGTGCTGGTCTTTACCCGTACCAAACACCGCGCCCAAAAACTAGCCCATCAGCTGGCCACCTCAGGCGTATCAGCCACCTCTTTGCAGGGCAATCTGTCGCAAAATCAACGACAGGCAGCCATGAGCAGCTTCCGCAGCGGTCGGGTGCAGGTCATGGTGGCCACAGACATCGCAGCGCGCGGCATCGACGTTACCCAGGTGTCACATGTGATCAATTACGATGTTCCCGACACGGCAGTAGCCTATACGCACCGAATCGGCCGAACCGGCCGCATGGAGCGCCTCGGCAATGCGTTTACCCTGGCAACCCGCGAAGATTTGCCCATGATCCGCTCCATCGAGCGCATGCTCGGTGTGCCGCTTAAACGCTACAAGGTTACGGGCGAAGAAATGCCTGCGCTGCCGCCAATCCGTCGTGTCGGGCCAAATGAGCGCTTCCAGCGCCGGCCAATGCCCGCCCGCCAGTAGCACGGTAATCATTTCATAGAAGTGGGGTCGTCCCATTTGACTGTTAACAGCCAGCCTTCCGGGTTGGCTGTTATTTTTTTATAACCAACAACAAACAGAAATGTGTTTTTGATCCAGGAAATGCCCGACTCCAGGTATAATGATTTCATGATTGTTCCATAGGCCTGTTCGTCTGGCCGCAAACTCACCAAAGGAAGGATGAAATTAACCTGATGGCCGAGAAAAAGAAAATCAAATCCTTGGTTGACATGGCAGTGGATGCACTGACCAATCGGGACGAAAAAGCTGAAGCTGCCGCCAAAGAGGCGGCTGCTAAAAAAGAGGCTGCAGAAACGGAAGCCCGCCGCAAGGCTGCTGAAGCTGCACAGGCGAGGTTAAAAGCAAAAGCCGACGCGGATAAAAAAGCCGCTGAAGCCAAAGCCGCTGCCGAAAAATTGGCGCGCGAAAAACAACTGGCTGCAGAATCGAAGAAACGCGCCGACGCCATGATGGCCAAAGCTGCAGCCGATGCCAGAGCCGCCGCGGAAGCTGCCAAGCCAAAGGTGATCGCGGAATACGAGGTCAAAACCGGCGACACGTTGAGCGCCCTGGCCCTCAAATATTACAAGCACGCCACGCCCCCTTACTACACGCTCATTTATGAAACCAACAAAGCTGTAATCGGCAGCAACCCGAACCTCATCCGCCCTGGAATGAAGCTGCTGATCCCCGAATTGCCGGAAGAACTGAAGAAGTAGTCACATTTTCAGGCATCTGCCTAAAAAAGCAGCGCTCATCAATGGGCGCTGCTTTTTTTGTAAACTTAAGTTATAAAGTTCAAAGGTTGGATATAATTCAGCTTGTAAATATCCGACTAAATATATATAATTTGTTAAATTTAATGTAGCGTTCTACATAGTAGTTGGGCGGCTTCCTCTAGCCCAATTGTCAGCTCTTAATATGCCGACAGTAAAGGAATGATGGAGGAATGCCTATTAGCCAAATATAATCTTCTTCCCTTTCTCAATTTCACTGAAATTAAGAAATAAACGGTTTCTATAAACGAAAATAGTTGTCGATGAGCTGTGGATCCTTGCGGGATACATGCCGCTTCTATAGACAACGCCAAATCTGCTAGACCTTGCATTTGCCAGGAGCTATTTTCAGGGAGAAAACCATGTATAAATATGCGTGTAAAGATTTAGGTGTGGATTGTGACTTCTCAACAACGGCAGAGTCGACTGAAGAAGTTAAAAAAGCAGTTTTTGCCCATGCGGATGTGGTTCACAAGGAAATGCTTCAATCAATGACCCCAGAGCAATTAGCTGATTTGGAGAAAGCGGTTGAAGGAGTGATAAAGCCAACATGAAACAAATAGGAGGGTCAATGCAAACAGGGCAAAGACCCTCCTCTGTTATAAAACGTATTAAGGCGCCGACCTATGATAGGTTGTAAATAGGCAAACCACCGAAGTCTATAATCGCTGGAGGCAAATCATGACAAGTTCGCAATCCTTGAATAGGCTACATACACAGTTGGCCCAAATGATAGCATTGGAAGTTGGCATTGAACAACGGCTTGAAAGATTAATACCAGAAGTATCAAACCACATTGGAACAATCTCTCTACTCGAAAATGTAAAAAATTTGAGCAGAGACCATCGGCAGGCCTTAGAAACTCGACTTCGTAACCTCATCGACAATCCATCAAATTATGAAAGTCAGAATGTTACAAGTTTTCTTACCAACGGATTGAGCATGGATGAAAACTATCCTGTATCAGCCTCATTGCAAGCAGTTTACACCCTGTTAAATCAAGCTATTATTGGTTACTCAGTGCTTCATCCACTTGCAACCCGCTTTCTGGACAGTCCATATGCTGCAACAGAAGGCACCTCATTTCATCTGACCCGCCAGCACACTGAAAATTATGTTCAGGCCATTCAGCAAATATCACGCTTGATTCACGATGTGGTTATATGGGAACTTGATGAAGAAGAATGCGAGTGTCAATGCGGATGTATTTCTTGTAGATCAGGGATTTGCCTGTGCTCGCATGCTGGCAGAGCGTTTTTAAGCAATGCCTGGGCTGCTGTGGGGCCTATTTCGACTAATGAGTTATTGTATGTCCAGCATCCGAAAAAAAATACTCCTGCTGCGAATGCTGGGTTGCATAAGGGCGATGTCATTTTAGGTGCTAACGGTAAGGATTTTAACTCATTTTGGGACATCTTCAGTGTTCTTGAAAATGCGAAATCGGGAGAAGAAATTCGTTTGCTGGTGCGTCGTGCCCCTGATGTAGTTGAAGAAATCGCGATGGTCTGCCTATAAGCCTCATTGGCAATTTTCATTTTATAATATAAGACCAAAATATACATAAGATATAGTTCGATTTTATTTAATTACTCTGAATTTGTAAAATCAAACCCCATTAACGCTGTAAGATAGGGGAGATCCATTGAAGCGAACGGTTGAAGTCATTCGAAGCCCGAAGTGGTATTTCGTGGTCTTATTTCTGGTTGGCTCTATTAGTTATCTTCTCACCACATCGGCGCTGGGGTTTTATTGGGATGATTGGCAGGCGGTCTTTCTTTACAAGACGCATTCGGTCCAGGCGCTCATGGAGTACTTTCGATACGACAGACCGTTGTCGGCCTGGACCTATTTGCCTTCGTTCCCCCTGCTCCCAATGTCGCCGCTGGTCTGGCAAATCTTCACGTTACTCATCCGCTGTTCAGCTGTTTGGCTGCTGACCCAGACTCTGATTTTATTATGGGAAGATCACCAATGGTTGCTGCGCTGGTTTGGCGTGATTTTATTGGTTTTACCCAGCTTTTCGCTGCAATCCATTTCTGTCGCCTTCAATCAACACTTCGTCACGCTTCTGCTGTACAGCTTTTCGATTTTCTCGATGGTAAAGGCTATTCAATCGCGTACCTGGCTGCGCTGGATTTGGGGCTTTGGCTCCCTGGTCACTGCCTTTGGTCAGATGGTCACCATGGAATATTTTGTCGGTTTGGAAGCGCTCCGCCCAGTATTGATCTGGCTGGCTTTTCAGCGGAAAGATGGTCAGCCCACCTTGAAAATCCGGCCTTTCAAAACGGTGCTGACCATGATCCCATACATCCTCATTCTGGTCGGATACCTATATTGGCGATTGATGGTTTATCCACAGAATATTGCGGCTGCTTCGATTGCTGAACCAAATGCGCCTGTGCTGTTGTCTGGGTTGAAAGACAACTTTGTCACGAACCTGATCGCCTTGGTCAACCTGGGGCGCCAGGACACGGTGTTTATGATCGGCCAAAGCTGGCTGAGGTCGCTTCAAACATCGTTTTCCCAAATTGAAGCACGCTTTATCTTCGCCTCCTGGGGTGCCGGTTTGATTGCGGCAGCCTTGTTTAGTCTCTGGCTGAATGCAAAAAATGAACCCAAAGAAACCAAACCTGAAAAGGGATTTTATATTCCAGCTGCAATCCTTGCAAGCGCCGGGGTAATATTTGGCGGCCTGCCTGTCTGGGTTACGAGCCGATCGGCGCTGGTGGGTAAATGGAGTGAACGCTTTACTTTAGCCCCGATGATCGGCGCCGTTCTGCTGATCGTCATTCTGGTGGATTGGTTCATCGACAACCGTCGAAAAAAGTCCATCCTTTTCACCATCATTCTTGGTTTATCCATCGCATTTCAAATGCAAACTACCCGCAGCTATGCAATCGATTGGGAAGCTCAACGGGATTATTACTGGCAAATCGCCTGGCGAATTCCAGCAGTAAAACCCGGGACTGCCTTTCTTTCCGGAAATGTTCCGAGTGGGTTGTCTTCGCATCATAGTGTAGGTTTTGCCCTTAACGTTTTATACGGCGGAGATATTTTATCTACGACATTGCCTGTTTGGTACCTTAGACCACTCGATATTGGATCGGTTATGGATGATCCGACCAATGATCAACCAATTCACGTCGATCTCCGCAGTACAACATATGATGGTTCATCCACAGATCTAATTGGTATCCTCAACCGTCCAACTTCTGGATGTATCGTTATCCTGGATAATGCCTATCTTGGAAACCCTCTCATTGACTCAACCAATTTAACCATTTTGCGCCTATCTAATCTGGATCAAATCGACCTTGACGCAACCCCCGTTACACCGGCCCCTTTGATTTTCGGCACCGAACCCAAGCATGATTGGTGTTACTTCTTCCAAAAAGCGGACCTCGCCAGGCAGAAGCAGGAATGGACCGAAGTTACAACGCTAATGGACGAAGCGTTTACTTCAGGTCTGGATACCCGTTACAGCCTTGAATATTTGCCGCTGCTGGAGGCTCAATACTACCTGCAGGATTGGGACGGATACTTGGAAACCAGCCAGAAAATATTGACCCGAAATTCCGGCTTTGAAAATTTCCTCTGCACCCAATGGGAAAGAATCGAGAGTGAAGCCGGCACTCCTCCGCCGCCGGACGTTGTTACGGAAATGAACGCCTTACAGGACTGCGGCCTGAATAAGGATTAAAGCGCGTAACTTCAGCCATTCAGTCCCTTGCAGGATCAACCTTGGCAATTATTTTTCACCCGCCAGGCTTTCCATGTAGGCTTTGATTCCCGGTAACCCGGTCAGTTTTTCGTAATAGAAGTTGTTGACCAGGTTGATGACCTCATCCCGCGCGGCTTCCGCCTGGGGCGAAAGCTCCTTCCCGGCTTTCTCCTGTGACAGGATGCCCCGCAAGCGCAACAGCATGCGCACGATCTCCGTCTCTTTCTCACCTTCCAGCACATCCACCACCGTCAGGATCAAGTGATCCGCCTGGCCAAGCAGCGTCTCGAGCGGAATATCGCTGTCCCCGCCAAAGGTGTCGTCAATGGTTCGAATCAGCGACCAGACCTGGTAGAGCACAGTGGACGGTTCATCGAACAGCTCGCGCAAATACGCCGCCTCCTGATAGCGCCCGGTCAGCCTGAAGATGTTGTACATGCGTTTGGCCGCTTTGCCGTAATTGGGAGAAGCGCCCACATACTTGTGTACTTCTTTCTCCAGGCTGGCCACATAATCGTCCAGGGCGTTGCTGTCAACGTGTTTGGCCAGCTTGGTAAAGATCGGGATCGAGTTGGATTCCAGGTAAACTTCCTGAAAATACGGGTCGAGGTAGCCATCCAGGGGAACAATCCCGCCGTCCGGCGCTTCCCAGGTCACATCCAGCATGTTACTGGCGTTCACCAGTTGATTCTCGATCGGGTCCGCCACCACCCAGTCCAATTTGCACCACCCCGGTTCGAGACTAGCCTGCTCCCAGGTGACCGACGCCGGGCTGCCGTCGGCAAGTGTTCCGTTTATTTGCCCTGCCTGAATGTCCGCCGGCGTCCAGGCTATGGGAGCTCCAGCCTTTTGCGGTCCACTGGCAATCGAGAGAGCAAACGGGTAGGAGCCGAATTTCACTTCGATCAGCTTGTAGGTGGGTCCTTTTGCGCTGCTCAATGCCTTTTCCCGCATCACCCGCGCCAGAATCTGGCAGGCTGCTTCCCGGGTGGGCGCGATAATATTGACGCGCTCGAAGAAATCTGCGTCCCCGGGGAACGTTTGGATGCGGGATTGGGCTGCCGAACCGGAAAGCGCCAGGGCAGTTTCGACCACACCAGGTTCATCGGTAAACTCAACCAATTGCCCAATTTTGCGAAAATAGGCCAGCCGCTTGGGTGAAAAATCGAGCATCGAGATGCGGTGGCCAAAAATCCCCTCGCGGGTGTTGACCTCCACATCCACTGCACCCTTCGCAGCCGAGATGGCGATCAGCCATTGCGTGGCTTCTCCTTCGTCCATTTCCACGCCAAGGCGCCGAGCCGATTCGACGATACGATGTAACTCATCCGACGGGTTATCAGGCGATGTTTCCATGGTTACCTCCAGGTTTGGCAAGCGAAAAAGGCGCAGAAGACCCCAATCATTCGGGGATGTTCATCTTTTCGATATCAGCCAAAATACCTTCGAAAATCACCGCCTGGTCGATGGCATCTTCCAATGCGTTATGCGTCAACACACGGGCATTATTATAGAGGCGGTGCAAATACTCCCCGGAGGTTTCCCGCCAGGGCTTTCCGGATAATCCCATGTAAACCGCTTTAATGTCCACAGCGCTGTGCCCAAAAGGGTTCGTTCCCAGGTAGCGGATGAAGCTGTCGTTGATGAAACTCCAGTCAAACGGGGCGTTAAACGCGACGAACAACGGCTGGCTGCCCGCCGGTACCACCGCGGACAACCAACGGTTAAGGTTCATCAATGCCTCCTTGGGCGGCAGGCCGGTTTGTTTGAGCCTTTGCAGGTCAAGACCATGGACTGCCATGGCTTGCGGGTCCGCCAGTTCATGGTCCGGCTGCAGCTCGACATAAAAGGTCTGCCGCGGTTCGCCAATGGTGCAGGCGCCGATCGAAAGTAACGCGTTGCGGCTGGGGATAGGACCAGCCGTTTCCACATCGACACAAATATAGGAATGAATATCGTCTAATAAGGAGGTCATGCCAGCATTGTATCGTAAATCCAACGCTGTTGGGTTGAAAGTGGCCATGCTGCATTATAGTACAATCAGCAATTATCTATGACTATTTTTGTAAATCATTTCTGTTGACAAGTATAATGAAAACACTTTCCCTGTTAACCAGGAGGAGAACCGTGGAAAACAATACCTTCAAGAAATGGCTGCTGACCCTACTGCCGGAGATTTTCGGGGCAACCGAAGCCGAGTACGGCTATATTTTGGACAATGGACGGGCCGGTATCCTTGGGACGATCGATACACTGGATGCAGCAGCGGCATCCGCCGCGCCTAAGCCCGGAGCAGAGACCATCGCCTCTCACAGCGGGCATACCCTCTACCTGATGGAACTCTTTGCCGCCTATTCCAATGGAGAAAACCCGAAGGCGGATTGGCCCGGTAGCTGGAAGAACCGCAGCACTGATCAGGCTGCCTGGAACGAAATGCGCGCGAAAATTCGAGCTACTTACGAAGACATTCTCGACTTTATCGATAAACGTGAGGATTGGAACGAGGATGTGGTGGCGGCCAGCATGATCCTGCTGGGACACTGCGCCTATCATCTGGGTGAGATCAAGCAGCTTTATTCAGCCACTGCCCAATAGGAAAAATCTCGCAGATTCCTCGATTCTTCCATGCAGCGCTATTTTGCCTTCCTGCGCGCGGTCAATGTCGGCGGCCATACGGTCAAGATGGAAGTATTACGCCTTCAGTTTGAAGCCCTCGGTTTCACCAAGGTCGAAACCTTCATTGCCAGCGGCAACGTCATTTTTGAATCAAACTTGACGGATACCCTGGCATTGGAATCTAAAATCGAGGCCGGGTTGAATTCCGGGTTGGGGTTCAGCATATCCGTCTTTCTTCGTACTTTTAATGAGTTGACGGCAATCGCAGCATGCCAACCCTTTTCCGCTGAGGATTTTGCCCATGCGGCGGCTTTCAATGTTGCCTTCCTGGTACAACCACCTGAAAATGCCTGGGGCGAGTGGTTGAACCTGCTGCAAAACGAAATCGATCAATTCGAGATAATTGGCCGTGAGGTGTACTGGTTATGCCGGGTACGCCAGAGCGAATCCAAATTTTCGAATGCGGTGCTGGAAAAGACGCTACACCAGCCGGCTACCATACGGCAAATGACGACCATCCAAAGAATGGTCGAAAAATACAGGTAAAGGTTGATCAGTCGAATTTTGTAATTACGGTGACGCCGGTGGTATTGAAGGAATCCATGTTCACCAGCAGGTCGAGTGATTCCGCCAGGCTGACTTTTTTCTGTACCAGCAGTTCGGGATGCAGCTTACCAGCCTCGATCATATCAATCAGCGCCGGGTAGTGGTAAGCCTGAATCCCGTGACTGCCAAGGATTTCCAATTCGTTGGCGATTACTTTATCCATGGGCACCGGCGGGTGATTTTGACCACCCAGCATCAGCCCAACTTGAATGTGCTTGCCGCGCTTGCGTAAATTGGCAATCGAATTAAAACAGGTACTCAAACTGCCCAGCGCGTCCAGCGAAACGTGCGCGCCTCCGCCGGTGATATCCTTTACAGCCGCGACAACATCCGCGGCCGTCTTGCCGTTGACCACTGCCTCGGCTCCCAGCAGCCGCGCGAGCGCCAACTTTTCTTCGGAAATATCGATGGCTACCACCCGCGCGCCAATCGCATTGGCGATCATAATGGCGGACAATCCGACGCCGCCGCAGCCGTGCACCGCCACCCACTGCCCGGCCGAGGTCTTGCCCTGGTCAACCACCGCGCGGAAGGAAGTCACAAATCGGCAGCCCAGGCTGGCTGCGGTCGAAAATTCAATCGAATCGGGGACGCGCACAAGGTTGACATCGGCGTATTGAATGGCAACATATTCGGCAAACGACCCCCAATGGGTAAACCCCGGTTGGAACTGATGATCGCAGACCTGATGGTTCCCGGAAACACATTGCGGGCATGAGCCGCAGCCGCACACAAAGGGCAGCGTCACCCGGTCACCGGGAACCCAGTGGCGCACATTCCGGCCAACTGCAACAATCACACCCGCCAGCTCGTGCCCGGGTACATGCGGAAGGTGGATATCCGAGTCGTGCCCCATCCAACCATGCCAGTCGCTGCGGCACAACCCGGTTGCCATCACCTTGAGGACGACGCCGGTGGGGTCAGGGGTTGGGTCTGGGACCTGCTGTATGGATAAAGGTTGCTGGAATTGTTCGTAGATCGCAGCACGCATGAGTAAACCTCGAAATCTTTAAGATGGACGCTTCCCGGCCGCTTTGCTGGCCGCTGACGGCTGTTGGTTAACCTGTGAGAAGGTTTTATTGTAATCGAAATATACAAGCTCCTTCTTGACAAAGATTTTTTAATATCGTAAAATCATTTCCATAATTATCGAAATATTATCGCAGAGGTTGAAATGGCAACACAGGAACAGGAATTTGAATTGCTGGGTTTCTTCAAGGCCCTGGCAGATGAAAACCGCTTGAAAATCATCGGGCTGCTCGCCCAACAGCCACGCAGCGTGGAAGAATTGTCCGCCGCTATCGGGCTGGGAATGTCAACCACTTCGCATCACCTGGAGCGGCTGGCCAAAGCCAGCCTGGTTTCTGCGCGGACGGATGGGCATTACCATATCTACTCGCTGCACACTGACGCTTTGAAGGAAATGTCACAGCGCCTGCTACAGGATGAACAAATCCGTCAGCTATCGGAACTGGTCAACAGCGACGCAACCGATCGGAAAGTATTATCCAGCTTCCTGGACGGAGAGGGACGCATCAAGACTTTTCCGGCTCAGGACAAAAAGCTTCAGGTCATCTTGCGCTATGTGGTCAAAGCCTTCGAACCTGGTCAGCGCTATCCCGAAAAACAGGTTAATGAAATCCTGCTACGCTTCAACGAAGATAAGGCTTTCCTGCGCCGCAGTTTGATCGAATATCGGTTGATGGGGCGTGAGGGCGGCGGCGGTGAATACTGGCGAATAGACCCAGATTAATTGTGCTATGATTGGGCCATTCTGCCAAAGGGATTGCTCATGTTTTCTAATTTATCGAAGATTTATAACGATTTCCCGCGCAAGTTCTGGGTAGTCGTAGGCGTCTCCTTTATCGACCGGGTCGGCGGGACGCTGCTCTTTCCATTCTTCGCCCTTTACATCACCCAAAAATTCGGCGTCGGCATGACCGAGGCCGGGCTGATCCTGGGGCTGTTCTCGATATTCGGCCTGTTTGGCAGCATGATTGGCGGGGCCTTGACCGACCGCTTTGGCCGGCGCACCATCATCATCATCGGACTTGTCTTCAGCGCGGTCAGTACCTTGACGCTTGGCATGGTCAACCAGTTCGCCACGCTCATTCCGCTGGCAGTTTTGATTGGCCTGCTGTCCCATTTCGCCGGTCCGGCGCATGACGCCATGGTCGCCGATCTGCTGCCGGAAAAGCAGCGCCAGGAGGGCTTTGGCATCCTGCGCGTGGTTGGCAACATGGCCTGGATCATCGGTCCGACGATTGGCGGTTTTGTTGCCAAGCAGTCCTTCCTGACCTTGTTCATCATCGACGCCGCCGTCAGCAGCGTGGTGGCATTGTTATTCTTCCTGTTTGTGCCGGAAACCAAGCCCATGCACGCAGAAATCCAGCAAAAAGCCGAAAGTATGCTGGCCACCTTCCGCGGCTACGGGAAAGTCATGCGCGACTCGGCCTACATGGCTTTCCTGGTTGCCGGTATTCTGATGGGTCTGGTTTACCAGCAAATGTACAACTCGCTTTCGGTTTACCTGCGTGACAATCACGGCATCGAGCCGCAGGGTTACGGCTTTCTGTTGACCGTCAGTGCGATCACGGTGATCTTGTTCCAGTTCACCACAACCCGGCTGATCAAGCATCGCCCACCGTTTTTGATGATGGCCCTGGGAACGGCCTTTTATGTCATCGGCTTCAGCATGTTTGGCTGGGTCTCGGCCTATTACCTGTTCGCCCTGGCCATCGTGGTTATCACCATCGGCGAGATGATCGTCGTGCCGACCTCTCAGGCGCTGGCCGCCAACTTTGCCCCGGAAGAAATGCGCGGGCGTTATATGGCGATGTTCAGCCTGCTGTGGATGCTCCCGGCGACGATTGGGCCGGGCGCTGCCGGCTATATCCTGGACAATTACAACCCCAACCTGCTGTGGTACATCGGCGGAGCATTGTGCTCGGTCTCGGTGTTGGGGTATCTATTGTTGCATTCGCGGTTGAAATTACAGCCGCGCTTTGCACCCGCCCCGGCAGCGGTCGAATCGGCTGATTAAGGGTCGAAAGCAGCTGCCCAAAAAGTGAAAATGTTGCCTCTTAGGTGAGGATGGTCAGCAGGCGGGTCTGCTGGGAATTATTTCGCCCCAGATACACCCTTTGATTGCCCAAAACATTTGCCAATATTTACCGGACCCGCCCCTTGTACAGGTACTTCGGCAAAAGTCGGTACCCCGTCGGTAAAGGGCACGGGGACTTTCGAATTTTTGTGGTTCGATAACAAAACCCCGTGCCCGACCTTGGAATAGGCACGGGGGTATTGGACAGGTCGGCCATATGTTGATAATCCCCGTGCCGCTACGATGACAAATTTATTTTCTTAAGATGCCTCCAAATATGGGCCTTCGCTTGCTAAAATTACTCATTTTGGACAGCCCCCCGTTATTTAGACGACCTCGCCCCAGAACGCCGCCGCGCTTCTCGGGTTTCAACTCTATAATCAAGTCATCCACCGGATGTTCAGGAGCTGCCATGGAATCGACCGTCGCTTGGTCCAACCGTTCGTGGAGGTTCACTCTGTTTTTTAGTTTGACCTTCTTAATCTTTTTCCAACTGACCTCCGACTTCATCGAGTCGATTTATACCTTTGGCCTGCTCGGAACCAACATCCCACCGGAAATCGTCAGTATTTTGTTTTTCTTTTCGCCGCTGGTGCTGCTGCTCTTTCGGCGGCGACTGCCGCTGCGCGCGGCACTGGTGCTAACCGGAGTGGCTGCCTTACTCCGTGGAGTGGAAGTCGTGCTCGACCCAGGCGGTAAAATGCTGGCCAGCGGCCTGGGCATGGGGATCCTGCTGGTCGCGTTCCCGATTCTGCTGAGCCATTTGACCCGCAAAGCACCAGTCAGCGCCCTGGAATTGGGCAGCGGTTTAGCCTCCGCCCTGGCCATCTCGGTGCTGCTACGCACGCTGGGAGCCGGCAGCGACGTCTCCTTGCTCATCCCCTGGATCAGCTGGCTGCTGTGCGCCCTGCTGATCGGGCTGGCTGTTTGGCTGCTGCGCGAGAAGTTCACCCCCGAACCTGAAGAAGAAACCGTAAAGCCGGGTTTTTGCCCGACCGCTGCGTTGAGTTGCGGATTGCTTGGCGCGCTGCTGATTCTTTACTTTGCCTTCGTCAGCCCGACGGTTTTATCCCGCTGGAGCAGCGTTGATTACCGGCTAATCCTTTTGACTATTGGCGCTGCCTGGAGCATTTTCATTGCGCTGCTGACCGGCGACCGCATCCGGCAGGTATCACGTCCGCTGCTCGCAGGCTGGAATAGCCTGTTCCTGCTAGCAGGAACGACGGCCATCCTGATCAACCAGATGCGCTTCCCGGCTGTTGCAGGCGGCTTCCCGCTCTACCAGCCCGAGCTGGCCTGGGCTGCGCAGATTCCTTTGTTCATCCTGTTGCTCCTTAGTCCGGTCATCCTGCTGGATTTCATTCTCCTGACCGGTGAGTTTGCCCGACTCCGCCCCACTACCCGGCAGTTGGCTGGAGGATTCACCATCGCCGCACTGGCGTTTCTGGTCGTCGTTCTGGCGCAGGTTTTTACAACCGTGTATGACTACATTCCAGTGGTGGGTCCGGGATTCCGCGACCGGTTCTGGCTGGTATTTTTGCTCGCCGGCCTGACCCTGGCTGTTCCGCTTTTTTGGGCGCGCCAGCCTACCGTCCCTGGGCCGCAACCGGCGCAGCGCCAATTATTCTTCCCGCTGGTGGTCACGGCGTTGGTGCTCTCGATCGTGTCCGCGGTGCTCACAGAACCTCAGCCGGAAGTTACCCGCAAACCAGCCACCTTGCGGGTTGTGACCTACAACCTTCAACAAGGGTACGACCAGGACGGTCAGCGCGCCTACCAGCAGCAGCTCGAAGTCATCCGCGGCCTGCAGCCCGACCTGGTGGGCCTGCAGGAAAGCGACGTCGCCCGCTTTTCCGGCGGCAATGCCGATCTGGTGCGCACCCTTGCCGAGGGATTGAATATGTACACCTACTACGGTCCCAAAACCGTCACCGGCACCTTTGGCATTGCCCTGCTTTCTCGTTACCCGCTGGAAAACCCGCAAACCTTTTTCATGTTCAGCGTGGGTGAACAGACCGCCGCCATTACTGCGCAGGTGACCGTCAATAACGTCCCGTACCATATTCTAGTCACCCATCTTGGCAACGACGGCCCCATCATCCAGCAGCAGCAGGTGCTGCAAGAACTGGCGGGCAAAAAGAATATCATTGCCATGGGAGATTTCAACTTCCGCCCTACCAGCGAGCAATATGCGCTGACGGATGAAATGTTGGACAGCGCCTGGGTACTGGCCGGCTCGCCCCTGACTGCCGGACTCGACCCCGAGCGCTTGATCGATCATATTTTTGTCTCTCCGGGGACTAAGGTGAAATCGGCTGAATATATCGTCTCGCCGGTGTCGGATCATCCCGGTCTGCTGGTCGAAATCGCGCCATGAAACAGCAACCGGCTTGAGCCAGCCAGGTCTTTTGCGGTTGCTTGAAAAATAAATTTTATTGAGTATATTTATACATGATTATAAAGAGTCTGTTTTCCATAGCGGGTACTGTCAGACGCTGGTTTATTCTGAATTCAGGCCGGTAGGCTCCACATTAACCGGCAGAAAGGGTCAGGCATGCAGATCAGAAAGTGGATGGCCGTCAAGGCCTGGGTATCAATGGTCACCGGGTTGGGCTTTTTACTTGTGCCTGTTTCGGCTTTGGTGATCCTGGGAACAGAAACCGACGCGGTTGGGCTGGCTCTGGCGCGCTTTTTTGGCGCAACGATGTTTTTGATAGGGTTAGTTTTGTGGATGACTCGTACCGTTCATGACGCCCACTTCCTGCGGATGGTCGCCAGCGCAGTCTTCGTTGGCGATGCCCTGGCGGTCATCGTGGCCGTGCGGGAAACGCTTTCAGGCACCATCAATGCTGTCGGGTGGGTCGTGGCCGCCCTTTATCTGGTTTTTTGTCTGGCCTTCGGTTACAGCCTGCTGCGCATATCGGAGCCTGTCACGACGCCATGACAAAGGCGCCGGATTTATCGACGCCGGAAGCGGTTCACCGCTATTTCAGTGCATTCTGCTTCAATCTGACCTGGGACCTGCTCGACAAGCCAGTCCGTACCGCTGCCGAAAATGAAGCCATGATTCAAGCGTGCCTGGCTTCGCTGTGGCACTGGAGTCAGCGGCCTGACTGCACGAATCGCGAAAGATCGGTTGGCGCCTGGCAAGCTGCCCGGGTGTATGCAGTGGTACAACAGCCGGACAACGCCCGGCGTTATGGGCAAATGGCGTTGGCTTTCGCCCACGATCAGCCGCCTTTCTATCTGGCATACGCCTACGAAGCGCTGGCGCGAGCGGAAGCGGCAGCCAGCAATCGTAGTGCAGCCCAGCCATACCTTGAACACGCGCGGCAACTGGCAGGCCAGGTGGTAAAAGCCGAAGAACGAGAATTAATCTTAACTGACCTGAAAACTATTTTATAAGCCGGAGTCAGCCTTCCCCATAATGTGACTCGACTTCCCCCTTGGGTCACACCCTCCAACGCAGACTTGCGTTTATATTTGCTTTAAGCATAATGCCGAGATTCGGGCTTCAAGGCGCTGGCTGGAAGGATAAACCGGATATTTTTCGCCTGGGCACCAGCGGGGGCAGCTGTACCGGAATGTGAAGGTACGGCAGGATGAACCAGGCCTGGGGAGGAATTTTGGGAGCTTTGAAACCAAGAGTGGTCCTGTTTGGCGCCTCTGGCACCATGGGATATGAAGTCTTCAAAGAATTATGGAAACGCCGCGAGGCCATCGACATCGTTTTGCTTTTGCTGCCCGCCCGGCGGGAAAAGAAACTATTTGCTGCCTATGAAAAACAAGCCGGGATTAAATCCCTACCGGAACGCGGGGTTGCGGCAGGCTTTGGGTTAACGATCGTCTGGGGGGATGCCACTCACTACCCGGATGTGTCAGAGGCTATCCGCGGAGCTGACTGGGTGCTAAACGCCATGGCTTTCATCTCGCCAGCAGCCGATTACTACCCTGAGACAGCCATAGCGGTCAACACGACCGCCATCCAACATATCGTGGATGCCATTCAGGCCGAGCCGGACGGTGCCGCGCGCATCCGGTTGGTACATACCTCCACCGTGGCAGCCACCGGTGACCGCCCGCCGCCCATTCATTGGGGCCGGGTGGGCGACCCGCTCAAGCCGTCTATTTTCGATTTCTATGCGGTCACTAAAATTGCCGGCGAGCGCATCGTGCTCGAGTCGCAAATCAAGCACTGGGCCGTGTTGCGCATGACTTTCATCATGCCAACCCGGTTCTCAGCCCTGATGCACCTGCGCGATCCGATCATGTTTCATATGCCGATCCATGCCTTTATGGAAAACATCACCTCCGCCGATGCCGGTTACGGGATGGCAAATGCACTGGACATCCCGGACGAATCCGATTTTTGGCGGCGGGTGTACAACATGGGTGGCGGACCTGGAATGCGCATCTCGGCAGCCGGTTACCAGAATCTGGCTGTGCAGTTGCTGGGATTATCCGGCATTCAAGCTGTCAGTGAACGCAGATGGTTCGCGCTGCGCAATTTTCACATGCAGTTCTACTTTGATAGCTGGGAAGCCAACCAATATCTGCACTACTGGCGTGAGGATATGGAATCCTACCAGCGCCGGTTGCTGGCCAGCATGCCTGCTGCTTTGAAGCTGGTGCGGTTTGTCTCCCACCACATCGATTCATTTCGGCGTCTGATCGAGAAAAAGGTTTACACCATTCTAAAGGGGCTGGCAGCCGAACATCGTAATGGGCCACTGCATTGGTATTTGGGGCGCAATGACGCCCGCATCAGCGCATTTTATAAGGATTACGCCGAATTCGAGTGCATCCCGGATTGGGGCGTGGATATGCCAGATACCGACCCCCATCAGCCAGCCTTGATACTGGATCACGGGTATGACGAAAAAAAGAACCTGCTCGAGCTGCCAGATTTGCTGCAGGCGGCAAAATTTCGCGGCGGGGTATGCCTGGCATCCAGATGGGATGGCAATCTGTATACAACCATGACGTGGCGCTGCGCCCGCGGGCATACATTCAGCGCAACGCCGTATACTATCTTGAAAGCCGGGCATTGGTGCCCGGAGTGCATGCCGCCGGCCTGGAATTATGACGAGGAGGCGCGGCTCAACCCGTTTTTTGCCCAGGTGTGGTACCCTAACCACGAGGTCATCGAGGACAACGTGTACCCGGCCGAGTGTGTGCTCGACATCGCCGGCGCGGATAAAGATTAATGAGTTGGTCGAGGCTCGTCAAGGTCCGTCCAATTTGTCCGGACGCGTAGCGGCACGGAGATATTGTCATCACGGCACGTTAGATTTAATCCCCGTTCCCTGGCAGTAGATTAATATTCGGGCACGAGGTCAGGATTTGGTTATTGTACACATCGATTCATCCCCCGTGCCTCTACGCCTGCCCGGCGGTACGCTGGCATGGAAGTCGGCCCTACGGTTTATTGTCATGGTTGGGTAATATAATTGCATCATCGCACACTCACAATATTTACTGTGGAGATATCCCCATGCCCGCTTACGTTCTGGTAGACATCAGCATCATCGACCCCATGCAATACGAGGAAGTCAAAAAGCTCACCCCGCCTATTGTGGCGCAATACGGCGGGCGTTACCTGGCGCGCGGTGGACACACGGAAAGTCTGCATGGCAACTGGCAGCCCAAACGCCTGGTGCTGCTGCAATTTGATAGCCTGGAGCAGGCCACAGCCTGGGAATCCTCACCGGAGTACACCGCGGTCAAACAGCTGCGCGACCACTGCGCGCAGGTCAGCATGCTGCTGCTAGAGGGTGTTGCGTAAGTCATTCCCACACTGTTCAGCGCAAAAACGCGTTTTCCGCAGGACTCTGTGAGCAGCCCACCGTCAGTAATTTATTCTGGTGCGCTGAAGCACACCCTACAGCTTGCCTTATAAAAAAACAACCCCGCTTTTGGCGGGGCTGCTTCGGGTTCATTGCAAATGTTTAGAGTACGGTGACGTTCGCGGCCTGCAAACCCTTAGGACCTTTTTCGATGGTGAATTCGACCTTCTGGCCTTCTTCCAGTGTGCGGTAGCCCGTGCTCTGGATAGCGCTGAAGTGAACAAAGACGTCCGGGCCATTCTCACGAGCCAGGAAACCATAACCTTTGGTGCTGTTGAACCATTTCACGGTTCCGGTAACACGTTCTGACATTCTGTAAATCTCCTTAATTCAAAAACAAAAATCTTAATAGCGACGCTGTCCGCCGCTACCACCACGCCGATCACCACCGCGATTGCCTTGACCACCGCGGTCATACCCACCGCCGCCACCGCGGCGAGGTCCACCAAAGCCGCCGTGCCCGGTTTCTTCCTTGGGGCGGGCGACATTGACCTTAAGGTCCCTTGAGTCGAGCGAATAGCCGTTGAACATGCGAATCGCATTTTCTGCTTCAGCCTGGTTGCTCATCTCCACGAATGCAAAGCCTTTAGAGCTTCCCGTCATGCGGTCCTTAATTACATCTACAGCTACTACAGTGCCAGCCTGAGCGAACAACGTGCGCAAACCGTCTTCTGTTGTATTGTACGAGAGGTTCCCAACGTAAAGTTTGGTTTCCATCCTTCTCGAGTTCCTAACCTTCCTTCTTCTACTTTAAAAAATACCACCAGATCTCTTATTGGTCCGGCGGTTAATGCACAAACACATGCAGATTACCCTATTTATACCACAATTTATGAATAATGGATGAAATTAAGTCAAGGGTTTTTGGAACTTTTACTATATTTCTTATGATTCAGGGGAAATCGAGCAGAATTTAAATAAAGAAAGATCTTGACAATTTAGAACATATATTCTATACTTATTGTATTGATCCGCGATTGATTTCCTACAGGAAGGCACACATGGAACTCGCCTTTTTCATTGTTGAACGGGATGACCAACCCGTGCTCTCGATCCGCACCTCCACCAGCATGAGCGACCTGCCAGAAACCATCCTGCAGGCGCTGATGAAAGTCGGTGAACATTTGGCCAGGCTGGGAGCCCAACCCAGCGGACCCGCTTTTGTGGCTTATTCCAACCTGGACATGCGCAATTTGACGGTGGAAATTGGCTTTCCGGTTGCCGGCAAGCTGACTGGAACGCAAGAGGTCACTGCGCGCATTATTCCCGGTGGGCCGGCGGGGATTTGCTTGTACGCCGGTCCCTATCAGGAGCTAGCATCAGTATATCAGCAATTGAACGCCTACCTGGAAGGTCAGGGGCGTGAGCCGACCGGCGTGTCTTACGAATTCTATTTGGATGACCCGGCCGTTACACCCCCCGCCGAGCTGCAAACGCAAATCGTCTTCCCGCTCGCCGGGGCCGCGGCCAGGGAAAGGGAGCGCACGCCGGGCAACAGGCGCATTCCTGTTTTGTACTGGTAGGCTGAGCCAGGTTCAGGGGGAAATGATCGGAATAGGCTTTCGCGGGCTGGCGGAAGTCTATTATTAATCAGATTGCAGGGTTGTCCTTGCGGACATCCCTGCAATCACCCCCGAAAGCCTTACCTGCGCAGATTTTCCCTGAAAGATACACCGGCCCCCCGGCATAGCCACGATCCCAGTTTGTCTGCGCCAGAAATGGCGATTTATTTAGATGAAGATGATTTGCGACCCTTCGGTCATATCCATGAAGTCGGAAGCGGTGACGATATCTTCAACGCCTTCGACGAAATCTTCCTTCTTCAAGCCAAACATATCCACCGACATCTTGCAGGCGTATAAATGCGCGCCCGCATCGACCATCATTTGCAGGTATTCATCCACCGGCGGGGCACCCACTTTGGCCATTTTCTTCTTCATGAACCAGGAAGTGAAAGCCGTCATACCGGGAAGGATACCCATCAGATTTGGAATGCCCAGCGTGCCGGTCGGCAGCCCCATCAGGCGCATTTTCATGCTGGTATTGGCCACCGGAGCCAGTTCCAGGTGCTTCTGACGGTCTTTGGTGATCATATCCATGCCCCAGAAAGTAAAGAAGATGGTCACGTCGATGCCATTGCCGAGCGCAGCCCAGCCCATCACCAGCGCCGGGTAGGCCATATCCAGGTCACCCTTCGAGCAAATAAATGCGATTTTGCGTTGTTCGGTTTCCACGATCGATTCTCCAGTTTTCCAGATTAAGGATTAAACGCAACCTTCAGGTTTGCCGAGACCAGCGATCTTGGCGACTTTCTTGGCCGGGCCTTTGGGATACAATGCGAACAGGTCCTTAATCGAGATACCAGTACCCACTGTAATCTGGCGCAAAGTCGGCGCTTTTCCGCTGGCCAGACCGGAGGTGCGGCAGAAATCGATGATACGCCAGTGTTCGGGGGTCAAAATGTCGATCCCTTCCTGTCTGGCAAGGATTTCAGCGAGTTCTTTCGTCCACTGGTTCGGGTCAGTCATATAACCTTCAGCATTGAATGCGACGTTCACAAGATCAGTCATTTCATAATCCTTTAGATATGGTTAGAATTCTTTTCGCCGAATCACACTTCGAAACCAGGTTCAGAACTGTGGCGCTGGCGATTTGCTCGACATTGTTTTTTTGCCTGCCATGCTGAAATCATTCGGCAGGGGAACTTCGATGCCTTGCAGCATCATGTTCCAATAGAGGGTCTTGAAAGCCAATTTTCCCCAGTGGTTGATGGTTGTTTCCCCGAGCAACGTGAAAGGACCAACCACCGGCAGCGGGTATTTTCCAGGCAGTGGTTCCTGGTCGTAATTGAAATCAATTAACACGCCCTTATTGAACCCTGATTCGATGTAGCAACTGGCATGACCATCAAACTTGTGTGTAATTGGCTTGCCAGAAATGTGAGCCAGCAAGTTTTTTAGCACGGTTTCCTGTTGGAAATGGATAACTGCACCGGCTTTTGAAGTTGGAATATTATTAGCATCACCCATCACCCAGACGTTTTCCCATTTCTGAGATTGCAAGGTGTGCTTATCGACCGCGACAAAATTCATCTCATCGCCCATGCCGGAACGCCCAATCACTTCTGCGCCCATGTTGGTCGGTACGGTGACCAGCAGGTCATAGGGAATCTCTCGTTCGTCCCATGAGCGGATAACATTGCTACCCGCGTCCACCATTCCAATATTGAAATCTGGCTCGACATGGATATTCTTGCGTTTCAGAATGGCTCCCAGAGCATCGGCGGCAATCGGCTTGGTGAATGCGCCCGAAAGTGGAGTGGCATACACCAACTCGACTTTGTTGCGCATACCACGTTTGGTAAACCACCAGTCCGCCAGGAACAGCAGTTCGAGCGGCGCCACCGGGCACTTGATGGGGTTTTCAACCACATTGACCACCATCCGTCCGCCTTGCCATTTTTCTAAAAATTTTCCTAATGCCGTAGCGCCTTCGAAGGTGTAAAAGTCGAAAACATTCGTGCGCCAACCTCCATCCAACATGCCTTCTGTTTCTTCTGGGTGAATATCGACGCCGGTGGCTACGACCATGTGATCGTAGGTAATGGTCCGACCATTTGTTAATTTAACCCGGGACGCATCCGGCTCGATCCGTTCGATACCTGAAATGATAAATTCGACCTTTTCCGGAATAAACTTACGCTTAGGCTGGATTACATCCTGCGCGCGGTACATGCCAAAAGGCAGAAAAAGGAAACCTGGCTGGTAGTAATGCTTTTCGTCTTTATCGACCAGAACCACTTTCCACTCACGGGCATCCAGGTGCGATGCCATCTTTCTGGCGATCATCGTGCCGGCTGTACCCGCTCCAAGAACCAAAAACGTTTTCATAAATTAACCTCTCTACCCTAGTTGAGTTAAATCAGCAATTTGCTGTAAACGCTGCATGAAACTGGTGCGCTCCTGCAGAATGCTTTCGACGGCCTGCGCTGCCTGTATGGCCCAGTCCCTCATTATTTTCCACTGCCCGTCTGTGACAACTGGCGTATTCTGGGTTGCCGCGGCTATTCGTCCTGCATCCAGGCCATATTGGATAGCCAGTTTTTCGGCATTGCGGACGGCCGCCGCATCCAGAAAAACCTGCCCGACCAGGATCCAGCCGGTGGTTACGCCGCGTGTCACAATGGGCGCTACAACCGAGTGCAATCCGGCCGGGCACACGAAGACGTCTGTTGGTTGAGCTGCAAAACTGCGCCAGGCAGCCTGATAAGCCTTCATTCCATCTGGCGAACGCATCACTTCGCGGCTCAGATCCGCCTGAGCGCTAAACTCGGTGATCGGTTCGCCGTTTACGTCCAACACCAACCCGCTCATCCGGCTGACGCCGGACAGCAAATCCTGGATGGTCTGCACGCAATGAACCGGAAATATGGAAGCCGATTCGATCACGGTCTCTTCGATCTGGCCCCGGCCGCTCAACAGGCGCTCCACTTCTGTGGAGGTAAACCGCCATTGGGAGCCAACCTTGACGCCCCGCAAACGGCCGTCTTGCAGCATCCGGTAGATCGTGATGCGATCGACCTTGAAAATATCTTGTACCTGGCGAGTGGTGAGTAAGTCTGTCATAATATGTTATATAAATTCATAGCATGTTATACAAACGATTATACGGAACAGACTTAACCAACGAAAGTGTGATTCATCACAAACAACTCGCGGAATGTCATATATTATTCAGCGAGGACCGAACTCCATCCCATTTAGCGCCCAATCCCCCTGCTCAGCATTGAAACCGGACACCAATATTTGTACAATGAACTCAGGCTTTGCAATTTCCCAGGATCAGGAGGGACCCCATGGAGAAAATATCCAGCGCCATCCAAAAAGAATTGGTCTGGACGCAGCCGAATGCATTCAAAGAAGAATACGAATTACGTAGTGATGACGAACAGCTGGCGACCCTGAAATTCCGCAGCGCCTGGGGCACGCTGGCAACTGCCGAAACAATCAATGGCTGCTGGACCTTCAAACGGGTGGGTTTTTTCTCCACCCGCGTGACGGTCCGACCCTGTCAAGCCGAAAGCGAGATTGCCTCCTTCCGCAACAACACCTGGAGCGGCGGCGGTACGCTGGAGTTAGCAGACGGGCGTTCTTTCCGGATAAGCACCAATTTCTGGCAGACTCGCCTTGAACTGATCAGCGACCTGGACGAGTTGATTCTCAGCTATACCGACATTGGTGGCTTTTTTCGGCGTTCAGCGTACATGGTGATTGAACCGCAGGCCGCGCTGCTGCCGGAACTATCCTGGATCGTAATGCTTTCCTGGTATCTGGTGGTGATGATGTACCGCGATTCGGCAGCGGCTGCGAGCGTGATGACGGCCGGATAATACCTGGAATGCGCGCGCCTGTATTCGGTATAATTCAGGGGTTGGCCGCGATCAACAAATCATCATCGGAGAATCTTATGCCCCTAGCCCCCGGTCTGACTCATCAGATTATTATTACCGTAAAGGAAAGCGACACCGCTCGCGCTGCTGGCGGCGAATCCCTGCCGGCAGTGTTTTCAACACCGCGTCTGGTCAGTTATATGGAAAAAACTTCGCATGAGATGATCCTGCCGCTGCTGCCGCCGGGCATGACCAGCGTCGGTACGGTGGTCAACATCCAACACCTGGCTGCCACCCCGGTCGGAATGCAAATCCGCTTCACCTCTGAGCTGCTGGTGGTGGATGGCCGGCGGTTGACCTTCAAGGTCGAGGCCTGGGACGAGGTGGAAAAAATTGGCCAGGGCGAACACGAACGCTTTATTATCGACCCCGAACGCTTCAACCGCCGCCTGGTTGAAAAAGAAACCTTGATTAATAAGTAAATTCAGCCGAAACCATAACCGCGATCCACCCTATTCCACCTTCACTTCGATCCTAAATGAACCGCGCCTTCGCCCACTTCGTTGACAATGCCATCGAATACACCCTTGGCCGGTATAAACACTGGTACACGCCCAACCAATTCAAACCGATTCCAGACGGCGCGATCGATTGGTCGAAGAACCCTCCTGAATCCTTTTTCGCCATCCCCGATGACCTGCCCGACTTAACCTTCGAACAGCCCTACATCTTCCACAACGACCGGGTACGCTCGCTGTTCACCTTTCCCAGCGCGTATACCTCGCCGCACCCCACCAACAATATTGTCCACGGGTTAGCGGATTTACGGGCAAACCGCAAGAGCCGCGGCGCGTTGATCCTGGTGCATGGTTATATGATGAGCAGCTTTGCGCCGCTGCGGTTGTTCGCCGAACTGGTTGCAAAACATGGAGTGGATATTTATTATCTCTCCCTGCCGTATCACATGCAGCGGGCACCGCTTGGCACTTGGAGCGGGCAATTTAGCCTGAGTTCCGATGTGATGCGTTCGATCGATTCGTTCCGGCAGGGGGTCATGGACGTGCGCTCTTTGATCAGCTGGATTCAGCGTGAAGCCAGGCAGCCCGTTTTTCTGGCGGGGATGAGCCTGGGCGCATTCACCTGCAGTATGGCATCGGTAGTCGATGAGCGCCCCGCCGGTCTGATCAGCCTGTTGGGCGGGGCGGACCTTTCCGATATCGTTTTTGCAGGCAATTCGTTTTATTTAATCCGCCAGAGTCTGCTCAAGCACGGTGTTCACCATGCCGAATTGGAGCAATACTGGGCAGGGATCAGTCCGGGAAATTTTCGCTCCCGTCTGCCGCGCGAGAACATCGTGATGGTCGCCGGCGAGCACGACCCGATTATCACCCCGCAAAATGCCGCAGCTCTGTGGCGCTCCTGGGATGAGCCGGATATCACCTGGTTGCCCTGCGGGCATGCCAGCCTGAGTTTTTATGCTCGCCGCGTTGGCGATGTTGTCTTTGACTTTGTCGACCGCCGCCTGGACGAGTTGTATCAGACCAATACCGACAAGGCTGATCTGACCATTCCTGTTCGGACAAATATGTAGGGTAAGCTGCCAGCCTGCGGAGAAGCGAACTAAAGTTCGCTCTACAGCAGCCTGAATTTGTAGCGCGAACTTCAGTTTGCGCGGGCAGCAGCTTGTCCCACGTCAAAATATAGGGGGCGCTTTCCGCAGGACTCTGTGAGCAATGTACCATTTAGAATTGGTATTACCCGGTTTTAAAATGGGTAGCCGTTAACTTGCGTAGAAGCGAACTAAAGTTCGCTCTACAGCAGCCCGAATTTGTAGTGCAAACTTCGGTTTGCGGCATAGTATTAAGCGCGCAATCGGCCATCGCTCCATACCAGCACAGAGATACTTCCGGCCAAATGCAGGCCGTCAGCATGACATTGGAATCTGCTGTCATTGCGAGACCTCGAAGAGGTCAAAGCAATCTACGCAGGCGCAACAGGCAACCGGTCTAAAACACAATGGACTTGATGACTGGTGCAGGTCGCCACGCTCACTCCGTTTTCGTTCGATGACAAAAAATGGGGCCGTCCCAAAAGAAATCATTGGGACAGCCCCGGACGAACTGAAGTTTGCCCTACCTCACCATAACGAGGACGGCGCTGTTTAGCGCCGTCCCGTTTCCCCATGCCACTTTATCCCCAAGGAGAATTATCGAATAACATTACTTGCCGGCAACCAATCCCCACAGACGCTGCCAGCCCCGCTTCCATTCCAGTCGCTTTAATCGGTAGGTGCCTACCACGCCGTACGGCAGGAACAACACCAACGCGATGAAGATCAGGCCGAAAACCAGCGGCCAGCGCGCGCCGAACCATTGATAGAAGAACTGACCGACAATCTGCATCAAACCGGCCCCCAGGATAGGACCGATGAGCGTGCCAATCCCACCCAAAATGGTCATGATCAAGGCATTGATGGTGGTGACTGCGCTAGTCATGGTTGGCGTGGCGCCCATATTCCAGATCGAGAAGAGCGCTCCGGCCAGACCGGCAATCACCGCCGCAACGACAAAGGAAAGGGTGCGGTAGGTGACCGGGTTGTAGCCGATCATGCGCACCCGGCTCTCGTTTTCCCGCAGAGCCACAAATACGCGCCCGGTGGGCGAATCCACCATGCGCCGGGCGATCAGATACATAATCACGCAGAACGCCAGAGCAATGAAGTAAAACAGCAGCCGGTGCTGGGTCGGGTTGATCCACAGCGGCACGGGGACTCCGTGCAAGCCTTCGTCCGCGCCAGTCCACTTGCCAAAGTCAGTGGCTTTTGACAGGATATGAATGGCATCCGCCATGGCCAGAGAGATCATGGCAAAATACACGCCCTTAATGCGCGCCGAAACGACGCTGAACAAGAGGCCGAGCAAAGTTACAACGACCACCACCAGCAAAAGCGCGGCGATCAAGACCAATACTTCGGTAATGTCGGCGCTGCCGATCGTAATTTTATAGGAACCCATAATTTTGGGGCCAGCATGGGTCAAAAACAGTCCCATCGTGTAGGCGCCGCCGCCAAAAAAGGCTGCATGCCCAAATGAAAGGATACCCGTGTAGCCGATCAGCAAATCGTAGCTCATGGCGTAAACCGCCATGATAAAAAAGGTGATCAACTGACCTTGCCAGAACTTGGAGGGTCCATCCAACACCGAAGTCCCGGTGAACCAGCCAAAAAGGAAGGGGAATAAGGCCAGCAGCAGAATAACTGCCAGTCCCAACCATTCGCTGCGTAAGGATTTGGCTGCGCTTGTAAACCGGTTTGGAGCAGCCGTGAGATCCGATTTAACCTCTGCCATGACTACTCCTTCTTCCCAAACAAACCGGCCGGGCGAACCAGCAAGACAATCGCCATGATGATGACGGTGGATGCCTCGGCGATGGCCGGAGATAGGCTAAACTTCAAAGCCAGGTAATCACCGAAAGCGCGCGCCAGCCCCAATAAGAGCGCGCCAATGGCTGCCCCGCTGTAGCTGCCCATCCCTCCAATGACCACCACGATAAACGCTTGAAGTTGGAATGCATCACCCATATTGGGCTGGACCGGGATAAAAGGCGCGGCGCCGATCCCACCCAGGGCCGCCAGCCCTGCACCCAGCATGAATACGATGGTAAACACTTTGCGCACATTGATGCCAAGCGCTTCGACCATGGTGCGGTCTTGCACGCCGGCGCGGATAATCATGCCAAGCCGCGAGTAGTTCATCAACAAACTCAGGGCAATGACCATCAGGACGCCAAGGACGATGATAAACAACCGGTAGGACGGGAAAGTGACGCCCAGAACATCAACGGTCAGGTTTTGTCCGCTGAACCAGGCCAGAATGTTTTCCGCTTTTCCAGGCTGTGAGAACATGGGTGGACGGGTCATCTGGTAAGCCAGCGGGTCCCATAGAACCTGAATGGTCTCGCGCAATACATACGCCAGTCCAAGGGTGACGATCACCTGGTAGAGTGGGCGAATGTAGAGCGGACGGATCAGGCTGACCTCTACCGCAGCGCTCAGGCCAGCCCCGCACAGCGCCCCGACTGCCAGCGCTGCAAAGAAACGCAAATTGCCATTCCACAACAGGACCGCAATCGGAGCAGATTCCCGGAAGAGCGTGGCGATGACCGTTAAAACGGCCAGGCTGCCCGAAATAATCCAGGCTTGGCGCTTGTCGCTGGCGTACACCACCTGAGTCCGGTCGCCCGGCCGGGCAGCAGCCGCTGCCAACAGCAGCCCGGCGATAAACATCAACACCGGGCGGAACCAGAAGACGGCCAGCGGTTCCTGCGCGCTGGCTTCTGCCAGAGGGTTGCCCATGGACATGGTGGCAACCATGGCGGTTTCTGCCAGGCCAAGAATGTCCAACCCGCGAACAGCCAGCACGATCAGTGCAATTCCAGCCAGCGCTACCGCTGTTTGGATCGTCTTTTGCGCCTTTTCCGAAACATTCAAGTGCATGAAAGTGCTTCGCAGGATCGGGCTGGTCACCAGTCCGGCTAGCAACGCAAAGATCAACGGGAACAGGCCAAACAGAAAGGTTGGGTTGGTGTAGAATTGCCAGCCCAGGTAGGCGCCCAGCATAAACATCGTGCCGTGCGCAAAATTGAGCACATCCATCAGCCCAAAGATGAGGGTCAGGCCAGAGGCAACCATGAAATACAGCGCGCCGATGGTCAGGCCGGAGAGAGTGGTGCGCACAAACGGCTGCTGCCCCATGGTGGTCCAGCCAATAACCCCCAGAACGGCAATCAAGCCAAGCACAACCAGCATGGTTGCATTGCGGCGGAAGAATCCCTGTTTCATGGCCGCCCGCCCTTCTGCAACGCGGTTCCAAGGAATTGATGGATCAATTCTTTATCCTCCACCAGGTCAGCCATTTTACCTTCGCGGGCCGTGCGGCCGTCATCCAGAATGTAATAGTATTCCGCCAGTTTACTGGCCATAACAAAATTTTGTTCCACCAGCAGCACCGTCGTGGTGGCGCTTAAAATGCGGATGGCCTCCATCATCTGTTCGATAAGGATCGGCGCCAGCCCTTCACTGGGTTCATCGATCAACAGCAATTGATTGTCGGCCACCATGGCGCGCGCAACAGCCAGCATTTGTTGCTGACCGCCGGAAAGGTGGTTACCAGGCAGGCGGAATAACCGTTTCAGGTCGGGAAACAGTCCAAAAATAAACTCGGATTTGCTCTCAAAATCCCCTTTTTTGCGCTCGGCGATCTTCAGATTTTCCATCACACTCAGGTTGCGAAATATGGCACGGTGCTCCGGCACGTAACCAATGCCCAGGTTGGCGATGTCATAGGCACGCCGGCCCTGAATCTCTTTGCCGTTAAAAATCACCGTGCCCACACGCGGTGGGGTCAGCCCAAGGATCGATTTTAATGTAGTCGTTTTACCCGCACCGTTACGTCCAAGCATTACGGTGATGGCATTACGCCGCACAATCACTGAAACCCCTTCCAAAATGTGGAACTGGCCGATATAGGTGTGGATTCCGTTGATTTCGAGAATGTTATCCAACATTATCCTCCAGTTCCTTGGCCAGGTCGCCGTATAGCGCGCCAAGATAAGCCGATTGCACCGTCTGGTTGGTGGCGATTTCGTGTGGGGTGCCTTCAGCCAACACCTGACCCTGGTGCATCACCGTAATCCGGTCCGAGATGCTCATCACCATATCCATGCGATGCTCGACCAGCACAATCGTTTTGTCGCCGTCGGCCATGATGGCGCGGATGATATCCAGCAAGGCTGGCACCTGCTCGGAGGACATGCCGGCGGTCGGCTCGTCGAGCAGCAGCAACTGCGGGTCGCTGGCGAGCATGATACCCAACTCGAGTTTGCGTTTGTCACCGTGAGGTAGCACCTGTGCCAAAACCCCTTCGCGCCCCTGCAACCCTACCCGCCCAAGCACTTCACGCGCTTTCTCTTCATAGGCCGGAAAACTCCCCGCGCGTTGAAACATGCGGAAGCTATCCCTGCCAACCGCCTGCGCAGCCAGCCGCACATTTTCCAAAACAGTCAGGTTCGGAAAGATATTGGTAATCTGAAATGAGCGCCCAATGCCAAGATGTGCCCGACGGTGCGGCGCCAGTCCCGTGATATCCTTCCCCTGGTAGAACACCTGACCGCGCGAGGGGTTCATCATCCCGCTTAGTAAATTGAAGAGCGTCGTCTTACCCGCCCCGTTGGGGCCAATGATGGAGTGCAGGGTGCGCGCGTAAATCGCCACGCTGACGTCATCCACTGCCACCAGCCCGCCAAATTCTTTCCGTAGATTTTTTGCTTCAAGGAGGATCTCCCGCTCTGCTGTCATGGAAGGTCCCTTTCGTGGATTAGAGAGGATTGGATTTTGAAAAACGGAATAGCCGCAACGGCCTTCATCGGGAGCGCAGCGAAAACGCAGATTTTGGACAGCCCTTCGCTGCACTCCGGGTGAAGCAGACAGCCTGGCTGTCTGCAAGTGAAGAAGTGGGGTGCATCCCCAGGCCCGCAAAGGCCTGGGGATGCCGTTAATCAAAGGTTACGGTGTGGGGACAGGGAGATCGCCGCAGCGCGACGCGTACTCACCTACCAGGGTACATGGGACCTTCAGTTCGTCGTAGGCGGTTACATAAACCGTCTCAAAGAACGCGTAGGTCGGGCGTCCCTGAGCATCCAGACCCGGGTCGATGTTGACCAGTTTGAGGATGTTCATCGGTTGCTGCGCAACATGGTCTTCGGGGCGAATGAAATAAATGCCCTTGGGCCCGTCAAATTTCAGGCCTTCGAGCGCCGGAATCATAACGTCACCGGTGGCATCGCCGCCGGTTTTTTCCAAGGCAGCTGCCAAAGCCAGTGCCGAAGCCATACCGCCAGCAGTAAACAGATCGGGGGGTTCGCCAAAGGCTTCCAGATGTTTCTCGGTCAGCCATTTGTTGATTTCTGTGTCAGCGGCGGTGTAGTGATAGACATTCAAGCCGATCTGTCCAACCGCAGCGCCGTAAACAGCCGCAAAGGAGGCATTGTCACCGTAGCCGGTGGCAACCTGCATGGCATCCAGAGCGCCCAGGTCAGCCAACTGCTGGAAGAGGGTCACATAACCGGTGCCGGCCCAGGTGAGGAACAACACCTCGGCGCCAGAATCCATCGCTTGCTGGATGTAGGGGGTGAAGTCGGTGGTGTCGAAGGGAGCATAAATCTGAGCGATGACTTCGCCGCCGTACTGCTTCACAGCATAATCCAAGGCAGCGCCAGAGCCCTGGCCAAAGGCATTGTCGATGCCGATGTGGGCGAACTTGGTGCCGACGTTCTCGACCAAGTACTTGGCGATGACGAGCACGTCATCATAACTGGTGCGGGAGGTGCGGAAGACATACGGGTTGAAGTATGTACCGGTGATCAGGAAGGAAGCAGCCGGGTCGACCATCAGGATGATCTTATTTTCCAGCGCTACGGTGGTCAGCGCGGCAGCCGAAGCCGAGGACGAGGGCCCCTGCAGGAGTTCAACGCCGTCTTTTTCGATCAATTCACGGGCGATCTGGACTGCTTTTTCAGGATTGCCTTCGTCGTCACGAACCAGGACCTCAACCGGGCGGTTGGCGATGATCCAGCGGCCGGTATCATCTTTCTGGCCGCCGGAAGCGTATTCCAGACCCAGTTCAAAGCCGCGGGACTGCTGCAGGCCGTAGAGGGCTAATGCGCCGGACATCTGACCGATCTGGCCGATCTTCAAGACAGGGCCAAGTTCCACTTTAGTTTCTTCGGTGGGAGCGGCAGTCGGGACTTCGGTCGGTTGAACGACAACTTCAGCTGTTGGCGCCGCAGTGGGTTCCGGGGTTGGGGTGACCTGCTGAACGCAGGCGCTCAATACGATGGAGACCACAATAATCAAACTAAGAATGGTTAAACGATTTTTCATGCTCTTCTCCTTCATCAAATTTTAGTCAGAATTCACAAGTATTCAGGTGGATGAGAGGGGGATCTCTTAAGCTTATCCGATAAGCCTATTCTTAGGCCATCACCTCCTTCAAAAACATCATGACTGCCTGCCCGGTGATCACCTGGCGGGAGTCTTGATTATGACAGGTTGTTTTTAGGGTTATCAGGTGTTTCTCGGGCTGCCAGGCGGTTACTTCCACCACGGCGGTAATCGTATCGCCAATAAAAATCGGCCCGAGATATTCAATTTGCTGGCTCAGGCAGATTACGCCCGGGCCCGGCAACCGGGTGTTCAGCACTGCTGAGATCAACCCGGAAGCTAACAGTGGGTGAGCAGTGCGCTGCCCGTAGCGAGTCTGACGGGCATATTCTGCATCGACGTGCAGCGGGTTGAAATCACCCGTCACGCCGGCCAGGGTGGTCACATCCGCTTCGGTGATGGTCTTTGTGAAGCTAGCGCGGCTGCCAGGGGCGCAGCAATTGTCGGATGGAGGTCGGGTAAAGTTATCGACCATTGACCTGCTCCACAAAACCAAGCACCAGGGTGTTGAAGATCGCGGGTTTCTCCAGGCAAAGCGCGTGCCCGGAGCCGGGAACCACCACCAACTGCGCGCCGGGGATTTCCCGGGCGATGATTTCGGAATACATGCGCGGTTTGAGGATGTCCAACTCGCCCACCAGCACCAGCGTCGGTGCGGAGATACAGTGCAGTTCAGCGGTGATGTTCAGCCGCTGGAAACAATCGAATAATTCCAAAACGGCGTCCATGTCCAACTGAGCGTAGCGCGTTCTTGCTAACTCAATCGCCGCCCGGTTGGCGTCGATATAGGTTGACGAGAAATTGAGCGGATAGGTGATCTCGAAGAGCAGTTTTGGATCGCGAGCGCGGGCAGCCGCTATCCAGGCATCGATCAGCCCTTTTAGCACCGACTCGGAATGACTGACCGACGAAGAAACAATCAAAGAGCGGGTCAAGTGCGGATATTTCAGCGCAAAGGCCAGGCTGACCTCGCCGCCGTAAGAGATGCCGCCAATATGCGCCGACGGGATATTCAGGGCGGTCAACAGGGCTGCCAGATCGTCAGCGTGCTGCTCCATGCTGTAGGGTCCAGCGGGGTGTTGCGACTGCCCCATGCCGCGGCAATCGTACAGCAGCAGGCGGTGGCGACGGGTCAGCGCGGCTTTTTGCAGCCCCCAACTGGCAGTGCTCATCAGCACGCCGTTGGACAGCACGATCACCTCGCCCTCCACAGGACTGGTGTCCGCAGGACTGGCGTCGGACGGGCCGAGCAGCTCGTAATACAACTCCATCCCGTTAACGAGAATTTTTGGCATTATCCTTTAGGCCTTGAACCCCAGGAAAACTTTCTTGGTTTCGCCTTCGCCGCGCTCGAAAAATTCGGCAGTCAGCGGGGTACCGATTTGAATGGCTTCTGGGTGGGCAATATCCACCCCGAAGATTTGAGCCGAAATCCGCGGGCCTTCTTCTAGGTCAACAATGCCGGCGCAATACGGATTTTTGCTGTCGTACCCGGCGTTCTTCATGGAGGTGGGGCCAAAGTAAATAACTGTGTAGGCTGCCAGTTTGCCCTTGCCTGAAAATTCGAACGGTTCCATCTCGCTGCTGTGGCAGTGGCTGCACAATGCCCGCGGGGGCAAAAAAGTATGGCCGCACTTTTTACAGCGCGAGCCAATCAACTTCTTCTCAGCCAGTTGAGCGTTATAAGCGGTGCTTGTAAAATCGAAGTCGCTCATCGGTTTACCTCCGCTCGAAGATATTGACCACACAGGTTTGGCCGGTGCCGCCAACGTTATGAGTCATGCCAATGTTGGGGGCACCTGGCAGCTGGCGTTCGCCAGCGGACCCGCGTAGCTGGTGGAAGATTTCTACCACCTGCCCTACGCCTGAAGCGCCAACCGGATGGCCTTTCGACTTTAACCCGCCCGAAGAGTTGACCGGGCGTGAGCCGCCGCGAGTCGTCAGGCCATCTTCAGCCGCTTTCCAGCCCTCACCCGGCTTGAAAAAGCCGAGATCTTCGGTGGCTACAATTTCGGCGATGGTGAAGCAGTCATGCACTTCCACCGCCCTGATGTCCGCCGGGGTGACGCTCGCCATTTCATAAGCAATCTGTCCGGCGCGTTTGGCGGCTGGCAGCGAGGTCAGGGTCGAGCGGCCGTGCAAGGCGGTGTCGCTGGCCTGGCCGGTGCCGATGAGATGCAGCGGGGCATCGGTATACTGGCGGGCGATATCTTCGCTGACCAGCAGCACTGAGGCTGCGCCGTCCGATACGGGCGAGCAGTCGAACAGCCGCAGCGGCCAGGCGATTTGCGGATTGGCGGCCGGGTCATGCAGGAAATCCATTTCAGTAACCCAGGTCGGTATCGGTTTGCCCTTGCGGGCGGCGCTGGCCTTGCGCGCCTCCATGATGGCGGAAATGCGCTGCCCAAACTGCGCTTTAGGATTGAGCGCACCGTGTTCGTGATTTTTAATGCCAACCTGCAGGAGTGTCTCGGGGGTCATGCCGTATTCGTGCATATAAGCGGTGGCAATCGCGGCATACATACCCGGGAAAGTGAACCCGGCCGGAATTTCATACGTAACGTCAGCCGCGGTTGCCAGGGCGTCGGTTGCACCGTCGGTGGTGAGACCGGTCATTTTCTCGATGCCGCCCACCAGCACCACATCGTACAGGCCGGAAGCAATCGCCAGGATGCCCTGACGCAATGCCAGACTGCCACTGGCGCAGGCGCCTTCCACGCGGGTGGCTGGCACCGGTGTCAAACCCACCCAATCGGTCATAATCGGTGCGGTGTGCCCCTGGCCTTCGAATAATTCGCTGGAAAAGTTGCCTATATAGGCCGCTTCCACGGCGGCCGGGTCAAAGCCCTTGTCCAGCGAAGCGGTCATTTCCTGGTAGGCCTCCACAAATAGCTCGCGGGTATTTTTCCCGGGAAATGCGCCAAACTTGCTCATCCCTGCCCCCACGAGCGCTACTCCGCGGCCCAATCTACGTCCTGTCATCAGTTCGCTCCTGTTTTGAAGAATAAATCATCCCGCTTTGCGCAGGAAAGCGTGGAATAAAGCATTGAATTCTGCCGGTTTTTCGATGTGCGGGCTGTGCGCGGTGTTCTGGATGACATGCTCCTCAAACGACCCACCGTTGGCCGCATACTTTTGCAGCACGTCGCGCGTCTGCTGGATCATGGGCTGCGGCGGAGCAATTTCATCACCCGGCCAGCCTGGCACATAGCCCAGCTTGCCAAGCGCTGCAATGTCGAACATCGAGTTATCCGCCACGATCATGTCGTGACTGCCGCGTACCCACAGCACCGGCGGTTTAACCTCAGTCTGAATCAGGTCAGCGGCATCGTGGGGGTGATACTTCAACGACCAGGCGTTGACCGGTCCGAGCAGGCCGGGCGCAACATTGGGCCAGTTGGCAGATGGGGTCGCATCGCCGGGGTAGCGGTCAGCGCCGGTCTTTTCCATCAGCGCGGCGGTGAGAAAATCCTCTTCGCGCGGTGAGCGGAACGGCGCAACGTAGTAGAAGGTATTGATCACATTGCGCGGCGAATTGGCATCTTCGGTGCTGCGATCCTGAATGGTAATGCGGCGCACAAATTCGGGATTGACTACCCCGCCGCCAGATCCGGCATAATCGGCAAATAACGGCGTCCCTTCCACGCCGCGCGTGCCACCAAACCCGTAAGGTGCGACCGGGCAGATCAAGGTGGTGGAAAGAACACGCCCGGGATGATCGGCGATAAACCGGTAGATGGTACCGCAACCCGCCGACCAGCCAACCAGATGGGCTTTTTCGATCTTGAGCGCGTCCATCAGCTCTGCCAGGTCGTCCACCCAGTCGCGGTAACCGCGGGTCGCATCGATCAGTTTATCTTCAGTCCAGCCATAGCCGCGCATATCCACGGCAATGCCGCGGTAACCAGCGGGGAGCGCCAGCATTGTTTCTTCGAAATACAGCGCCGCTGAGAAATTGCCGTGCAAAAAGATGACGGGAACGCCTTCAGCAGCGCCGCTGGTGAGCACATGTTGCTTCAGGCGTGGGGTGTCGATGATGTGGGAGGTAATGCCGGGTAAAGGATTCGGTTTATCCATCGCTCATACTCCTTCTATCAAAACCTTGCTTTAATCGGGCAGGGTTACACCGGCAACCACAACCCGCGGGACAATCCCCAGCCGGTGCGCTTCCTCGCGCAGCCAACTGCGGAAATCCGGGTGGGCAACTCGGATCAACGCTTCCATCCGATCGCGCACGCACAGACCTTTCAATTCAGCAACGCCGTACTCGGTCACAATGGTATCCACGTCCTGGCTTGGCACGGTGACCTCTGCGCCTTCGGCCAGGATCGGCACAATGGTCGAGATTTGCCCGTCGCGGGCGGTGGAACGCAGCGCAATAATGCCGCGTCCGCCTTCTGAGAGCTGGGCGCCGCGGTGCGTATCCAGTTGACCGCCGGTGCCGCTGAAATGCTTGTATCCGATGCTCTGCGAGCACACCTGCCCAAAAATATCCACCTGCAAGGCTGTGTTGACGCTAATCATTTTGTAGTTGCGGCCTACCACGTTCGGGTCGTTGGTCACTTTTCCTTGCTGGAATTCGACCCCCAGGTTCATATGGATGAAATCGTAGAGTTTCTGGGTGCCGAGCGCAAAGGCGCCCACCATTTTTCCCTTCCACAGGCTCTTACGCTTATTGGTGACCACGCCCGCCTCGTATAAATCGACCATTCCGTCAGTGAACATTTCGGTGTGCACACCCAGATCGCGCCGGTTCATCAAAAACGGCGTGATGGCATTGGGAATGCCGCCGATGCCCAACTGCAGGGTCGAGCCGTCCTCGATCAGATCGGCAATGTAGCCGCCAATCTGGCGTTCGGCTTCGGATGGGGGTACGGACGCCAGTTGATAGAGCGGAACGTGATTTTCCACTACAACATCGACATCACTGACGTGAATCTGCGTATCGCCGAGAGTGTAAGGCAGGTTCTCATTGATTTCCAGCACCACCAGGTCGGCCGCTTCGATTAGTTGCTTTTCCACCACCAGGCCGAGTGACAGTGACATAAAACCGCGGCTGTCCGGCGGTGTAGCCGTGCCCCAGAACACGTTCAATTTCCCTTTAGTGGCAGCCAGTTTATCGGTCGAAGCGCGGTGTAAATTGTTTGGGGCATAGGACATGCGCCCCATCGAGTGCGACTTGCGGTCAGCTACGCCATAAAACCAATTTTCGGTGAAAAAATGCGGGACGACCTCCGGGTTGGTGTTGAAATCGTAAGGGCGCATGGGCAGACACACCCAAATTTTGATGTCGTCCAGCCGGTCGGCATGCCGTCCCAGTTCAGCCAGCAAGCCAGGCGGCTCGGAGGCTGCCATTGCCACCCCAATCGTCTGGCCGGATTGGACCAGGGCGACAGCCTCGGGAATGGTCATCCGTTTTTGTTGGTAGAGCGCTTTAGGATCCATAGGCAACTATAACCTGTGAATTAAGGCATGATGAAGGCCGAACCAGCCTGGTTGTAGCCTACGCCGGAACCGACGAAGGTGACCAGGTCGCCCGATTTGATCTTGCCCTGTTTGCGGGCGTCATCGAAAACCATCGGCACGCAAGCCGAACCGGTATAGCCCCATTTGTCCATGACCCAGTGCGATTTTTCGATGGGCATCCCGAGATCGTTCATCACCAGCTTGATGCTGTTCAAGCGCACCTGGGTATAAAGCGCCATGTCAACTTCCTGCAGGTCAAACTTGCCGTTGGCAGCCAGTTCACGCATGCGGGCCGGCCAGCCCAGGTGATTGACCTCCGGCGGAAAGGGTGTAATCAACTTCACAAAGTGCCGTCCAGCCTGAACGGCTTCGGCCGTGACCGGCTCGTAGGTCCCGCCGGCATAAATACCCCAATGCTTATGATAGGAGCCGTCGGCAAAGAAGGTCGAGGTGACGAAGCCGGGCTTGTCGGATACCGCCAGAATAGCTGCCCCGGCGCCGTCGCCGTAGAAAAATGACATGACGTCATTTTGCCAATCCGACAACTTGTGCATCATGTAGGAGCCAACCACCATAACATACTTCATGTGCGGGCTGGTTGCCAACAGGCCGGCAGCGATATTCAAGCCGGTCGGGAACGAAGCGCAGGCACAGCCGACATCGAAGGTGCCGGCATTGACCGCGCCGAGTTTATGCTGCACCACCACCGAGGTCGCCGGGGTGATATAGTCGGGACTGTCGGTGCCAAGCACGATCATATCCAGATCGGACGGCTGCAAGCCCGCGTCTTTGAGCGCGGCTTTGCCTGCTTCCACTGCCAGATCAGAGGTTGCCCAGTCATCCGGCGCGTACCAGCGGGTGGTAATGCCGGAGGAGGCTTCGAATTTGTCGATCACCTCGCCAAATTTTTCGCGCATCGAGGCATTGGAACGCTCAATGGGCGGAAGGTAATGCCCCGTACCCACAATCGTAGCAAAACGTGACATATCCATTACTCCAGGTTGGGATTAGGTGCCGATCACAATGCCGCCGTCCACGCTGATGGTCGCGCCGTGGATATAGCTGGCCTCGTCGCTCGATAACCACAGGAAGGTATTGGCAATTTCGACTGGTTCGCCCAGGCGTCCAAGCGGCGTGCGCGAGCGCATGCCGGCCAGCACATCCTCGGGCATTTTTTGTACCATTTCGGTCATGATAAAGCCGGGAGCGACTGCATTGACGCGAATGCCGTAGCGTCCCAGTTCGCGCGCCCAGACTTTGGTGAAACCGATGACGCCGGCTTTGGTGGCAACATAATTGGTCTGGCCAACATTACCGTACAGTCCGACCACGGACGATGAATTGATGATCACGCCGCTGCCTTGTTTGATCATGTACGGAGCAACCGCCTGGGCGCAGTTGAAGACGCCCTTCAGGTTGACGTTCATCACCAGGTCGAAGGCAGCTTCTTCCATCTGTTTGACCAGTTGGCCATCCTTGACCTTCACGAACATGGCATCACGGGTGATGCCGGCATTATTGATCAGGACATCGACCCGACCGTAGCGCGCAACCACGCCGTCCACCCAGGCCTGAACTTCAGCCCGGTCGGCCACGTTGACGACCGAGAAACTGGCATCGGAGCCCAGTTCAGCAGCCAGCGCTTCGCCAGCCTCGCGATTGACATCACAAATAACCACCTTGGCGCCTTCGCTGGCAAATCGCTGGGCGGTGACTTTTCCAATCCCAGCGGCTCCACCCGTGATCAGGCATACTTTATCCTTCAGTCGCATGAGTCTACCCCTTTCATTAAAGAGAGATCAATGTTGAAAAATGATGTTGTGTATTAATTTGTGCGGTGTAGGAATGATTGCCGAACCAGCAGCCGACGTCAGTGCTTGCTCCCCCATGCTGCGGCGGATGATTCCAACCGGTTCAGGGCGTTTGTTTGCTTTCGACCGTCGATTCTTGCGTCCATCCAGGCAAATATAAAGACCCGTGGGACACTTAGGCATCTATCCTACCAAACCCCGGTTACAAAGCAGTTACAAATCAGGGTTTTCGCCGAAGTTGCACCAAACTGGCCAGTAGTTGCCGGGTCTCGTCAGAGGGATCGACGCCCAGCTCTCTTTGCAGGCCGTCGCGCAGGCGGTTGAATGTCGCCTGCACCTGGGCCAGGTTGCCTTTGCGAGCGTGAGCTTGCATGAGGTGGCGGTAAGCAGGTTCCCATAATGGATCGTGAGCCAGCGTTTGATTACTGATCTGGATGACTTCATCCCAGGACTGTTGATCGATATACAGTTGCGACAACCGCTCGGAAGCCGAAAGGTAAAGGTGGCGCAGGCGCTCACGTTCCGGAGCAGCCCAATCCTCGTAGCGGCATTCAGGCAGATAGTCATCCTCGTACAGGCGTAATGCGCTGCTCAGGCATTCCATCTCCTGGTTTGCGCCAGACTTGACATTTACAAACCCCTCGAATTCATCGGCATCCACCCGAATGTGCGCGTCGGGATTCAGCCCATACATATTGTCACTGCGCACCACAAAGAAGGCTGGTGCGGTGCGGGCACGCGCCGGTTCAAGCGCATGGTTCAATGCATTCAGGGCTACCTTGAAGTCGCGCTGAGCCGGTTCAGCCGGTAAATCCGGCCATAATTGGTCAACAATTTGATCGCGCAGCAGCCATTGTCCGCGGGTTGTAATCAGCAGTTGGAATAACTGGCGGGCTTTTTCTCGCTGCCAGTCGCCCGGGTTGATCAGCACGTCGCCGCGCCAGACCGCCATTGAACCCAGCGTGCGCACCCACAATGTGTACCCCGGGTGGGTCTCATATCCGGCAGCGTCCAGACTCAGCAGCAGCCGGTTGACCAAATTCGGCGAGAACCTGCGCTGGCGCGCTTCCAGCAGCAGCGGAATGGCAGCCTGCTCGTCTTTCAACCCAAGCAGAGACTGGCTGGTAAAGAGCATTTCATAGCCATGCTGCTCGACCACCGGTAGCAGATCAGCCATTATATTCATCGCGCCCTGAAAATCGCCACTCCACCAGGTATTGACCGCCCGCCAAAGCATGGCAGCGCTCCAGCAGTACAAATCACCCACCTGGTGCATCCCGGCAGCCGCCCGTTTGAGCCAGCGCTCCGCTTTTTCGGGCAATCCAGCTAGGGCAAAGCTGGCGCCCATGCTGGTACGCGCCAAATCACCGATCCATTCATCGCCGGCCATTTCCGCAATTTCATGGGCCTGGACGGCTTTTTTCTCAGCCGTTGCAATATCGCCGGCATACCCGAGGACCCGGCTCAAGCCCCATAAAGGCTCGACCCCTACCCTTGCCACTTTAAATGGGTTAACCTGGTCGATGGAGCGCTGGTAATGGCGGGCCGCCTCAGCGCGGCGGTCTTGCGCCCAGGGTTGATGATGAATGATTTGCAGCGCATGTCCCAGCCGCATGTGGCCGACGGCCTCTACAAAATCGGATTGGAGCTGCAGCCCAATTTCGATACCGTCGCGGGCGCAGCGTTCGGCCGATTCGCCTTCACCCATCATGGCATGCACTAGAGAGAGTAGCAGCAAAGTTTCACGATGAAACCGCTGCGGCCGCAATTGACCGGCTTGCCGCTCTTCAGCAGCTTGAACTTCCAATAAGTTACGAGCTTCACTTAAGTGGCCGGTTCGCAACAGCCGCCGGCCTTCCAGGTAAACGTCATTCGGGTTGGTTTCTGCCCGCAGAAGCTGGGCTTCATGGTGTAAGGATTCAGCCTGGTCGGGATGCCCCAGGTTAAGCTTATTTTCGGCTAGTTGATCGAGCAACGCTGCCACTTCAGGACGGTGTTCCTGGGGTTCAAGCAGGCGCAATGCTTCTTCGAGCAAGGCGTCAGCCTTGAGCGGACGGATCGTGTCCAGGTACACTTGTGCCTGACCTCTTAACGCCTGGCTGCGTCCGTAATTTTCGTTCTGCTGTTGAAAAATGGCATCAGCGGCCATAAAATGATTCAGCGCTGCATCAAAATCAGCCCGCAGCCGCAAGGCATCACCCAACAACAGTTGCAAGTGGGGATGGGTTGCCAGAAGGATTTCTGGCAACCTTCCAATCCAGTACATCAGGCTTTCCAGCCGGCCAGTACGCACCATGTCCGGTCCAACCTGTTCAAGAACCGCTGCGGCGTCTTCCACCTGGTCAGCCTTCAATAAGTGAAAAATAGTCTCCTCGGAGCGGCTGGTCCTGGCATAGTAGCTGGCTGCCAGACGGTGTAGTTTTGCTGCTCGTGTGGGATCTTGCAACAACCGGCTTTGGAGAAAATCCTGGAACAGGCGCTGGTAGCGATAGGTATCTTCGCCCAGCGAATCCAGGAAAAGGCCACTCTCATGCAAGCGGTGCAAAATGCCCAGGCTGTCCGTGCTGGCGCGCAGCGCGTCGCACACCGGACCGTCCAGCCTCCGCAGCACCGAGGTGGTGATCATAAAATCGCTGAGTTCATCCGGCAAATGTGCTAATACTTCTGGCGCAAGATACTCAAACAAGTCTTCCAGCGTGTCCGGCACATCGGCGAGCACATCCTGCAGCGAGCGGCCTGAACCGCGTTCCAGGCTTTGCCCGACCATCTGCAGGGCAATCACCCAGCCTTCCGTTTCCTCCGCCAGCTCCCTGGCTTGCTCAGCCGTCACCGGGTGGCCCAGGTGACTGCCAAAGAGCGATTCGATCTCCTCGGCGGTAAAAGCCAGATCGATGTGGCTGATGGTGTTCAAGTGACCTTTGATGCGCCAGCGATTAAGATCAAGATGCTCGGGCATGACTCGGCTGGAGATTACCAGGTGCAAAGTGGGCGGTAAATATTGGATCAACTGGCTGACCAGTGCGCCGATTTCCGGCACGTTTTGCACCAGGTGATAATCATCGATGACCAGGACTGCTTCCGTGGTCAGACCGGTAGTCAGGGTGTTGAGCAGCGGGGTCAGAACTGCCGGCAGTGCCCGTCCGCCGTTTTCTTCCAGCATTCGCAGAGCGGCTTCGCCGTAAGCGTCGTTGCGATGGTGGAACGCGGAGATCAGGTTGACCAGAAAGAGCAGCGGGTCCCGGTCAGGTTCGGTGACCACGTACCAGAATAACGGGTCCACCAGGTCAGCCAAACCGGTTAAGGCCGTGGTTTTGCCGTAGCCCGTGCCTGCCAGCACCAATGTTAATGGGTAATCGAGCGCGCTGGACAGGCGTGCTTGGATGCGGGGACGTTGAAGAATGCCCCGGCGGTGCCGCGGAGCCACTAATTGGCTTTGGATGACTAAATCCCGGAGAGCCATACCTGAAGTGATTGTATGCCAGATTGAGAGGAATGGCAAATGAGGGTTATCAACGGTAGAGGCGAGCAGTGCTCGCCATGGTTTACCCATCTCATACCGAAAGGCTTCGACCGGCTCCAGATTGGCGGCGCTGCGCCGGATGTGCCTTGGTGTCATGCTGACGGCCTGGTTTTGGCCGGAAGCATCTGTGTGAATGACCGCCCTGCGATATTTGTAGAGGCGAGACTATCCATTCGCTGACGGAATGTGGCGGGCATTGCCCGCCGCTACTCATACCGCAAGGCTTCGACCGGCTCCAGGTTGGCGGCGCGGTTGGCTGGATACAGCCCAAAAAACAACCCGACTGCCGTCGAGAAAATCGTCGCCAGCAAAACCGCATCCAACCCGACTAGTGGGTTAAAGGGCGTTCCGGAGGACGCGGCAATCCGCCCGACGATGTACGCAATTAACCAGCCCAGGCCGATACCGATCAACCCGCCAAACAGAGAAAGCAACGAGGACTCGGTCAAAAATTGGATCAAAATGTCACGTTTGCGAGCACCAAGCGCTTTGCGCAAGCCGATCTCGCGCGTGCGTTCGGTGACCGACACCAGCATGATATTCATGATCCCTATCCCGCCGACCAGCAGCGAAATGGCGGCAATGCCGCCCAGAAATATGGTCAGCACATTGGTGATCGTCTGGGCAGTGGCAACAAAATCCTGCTGGGAGAAAATGGTAAAGTCGTCTGCGCCCAACTCAGTTCGGTGGCGGGTACGTAAGATCTGGCTAATCTCCTCCGTGGCCTGCGGCACCATCTCGGCGTTGACCACCTGTACCAGGATGATGTCCACCCGCTCGCGGCTGCGGCGGATCAGGCGGGTTTGGGCAGTGGTAAAGGGTACCAGAACCAGATCGTCCTGGCTGCCAAAGCTGCTGCCGCCCTTGGGTTCCAGCACCCCCAGCACGCGGAAGGGCTGGCTTGAGATGCGCACGATCTCGCCGGTGATACCATCGCGCCGGCCAAACAGTTTATCGGCTACTTCCGGTCCAAGCAGCACCACGGATGCACGCCCAAGCACATGCTCCTCGTTGATGAACTCGCCTTCGAGTAACCCATAATTGCGGACATCCTCATACTGCGGTGTTATACCCGTGATTTCGGTGCTGGTCGTCTCGCCGCCATAAGTGACCGTGCCGCTGCCTTGAATGGCAGGCGCCACTGCGGCAATGGACGGCGCCTGAAACGGGTCAGCCAGGGCTTCCGCGTCGGACAGGGTCAGCGGTTTTTCGATGCGGATATCTTCGGTAAAGTTGCCGCCAAAAACGAACAACAAATTGCTGCCCAACCCGCTGATCGAGCCGGTGATGGTGTCTTGCGCGCCGGTGCCCACCGCCAGCATGGCGATGACCGCGCCCACCCCGATCACGATGCCGAGCATGGTCAGACCCGTGCGCAGTTTGTTGGCGCTCAGGCTTTCAAGGGCTTCCAGAATCGCCTGCCACAGGTTCATACCGGCTCCTCGACCACCAGGCCGTCATACAAACGGATGACACGCTGGGTCTGGGCGGCTATTGCCGGGTCGTGCGTGACGATGATCACCGTTGTGCCACGCTCGCGGTTAAGATTCAACAGCAGCTCCATAATTTCCTTACCGGATTTGGAGTCGAGGTTGCCGGTTGGCTCATCTGCCATAATGATGGCCGGACTATTCACCAGCGCCCGCGCAATCGCCACGCGCTGCTGCTGCCCACCGGACAGTTCCGGGGGGCGGTGATTCATGCGGTCCTCCAGCCCCACCGATTTAAGGGCTTCTCGCGCGTTAATGGTGCGACCTTTCCCAACTCCGGCGTAGCGCATTGGCAGCTCGACATTGGAAAGCGCGGTCGCGCGCGGCAGTAGATTGAAACTCTGAAAGACGAAACCAACCTTGCGGTTGCGAATGCCGGCTAACTGGTCGCTGGAAAGGTGGCTGACGACCTCGCCATCCAGAATATATTCGCCGCCGGTAGGCCGGTCAAGGCAGCCAAGGATATTCATCAGAGTCGATTTGCCCGATCCGGACGGCCCCATGATGGATACCACCTCGCCGCGCTGGATGCGCGCATTCGCACCGCGCAAAGCATGCACTTCCTGAGTACCCATCCGGTAAATTTTGGTCAAACCGGCGGCTTCGATCACCCAATCAGTCATTGAATTTACCTCATGAACGGCGGTTGGCCGGCTTCGAATTGGGTTGGCGGGTTGAGTACCACCGTATCGCCTTCTTTGACATCGCCGGAAATGATCTCACTGGTCAAATCGGACTGAGCGCCAATTTCGATGGGTACCGCAGTCGGGACGCCCAATTTCAGAAGGTACACCACCCGCTGCCCTTCCCGCAGGCGTACAGCCCGGTTGGGCACCAGTAACACATTCTCCAACTGGTTGATCACGATATTCACTGCAGCGGTCATGCCTGGTCGAACGCTTTCATTCTTGTCTTGCAGTTCGATGGTCACCTTGAAATTGACAATGCCCGTCACAGGAGTCCCAACCCGGCCAACTTCGATGATAACGCCGGAATATTCCTTGCCAAGGATGGCATCGAAAGTCATGGACACCGGCTGCCCAACGGCGAGGCGGTTGATATCCGCCTCCGGTACCTGAACATCCACCAGCAAGCGCGACAAGTCGTCCAGGCGGAAGGAAACCGTGCCTGGCGCGACCTGATCGCCGACCCTGGAGTTGACCTCGGTAATGGTGCCTCCGAACGGCGCAGAGAGCGAAGCGAGTCCAAGAGAAGCCTCGATGGCAGCAATACGGGCTTCCGCGGCGCGAATGTCCGCCGGGTCGGGGCCGTCTTTGATGCGTTCCCATTCGCGCAAGGCGTCATCGTAGGTGGCCTGTGCCAGGGCAACCGATGCATCCGCTTCCTCAACTTCCAACGGATTCGGCCCGCCCTCCAGGTAGTTCAAATTGGCCTGGGCCAGTTCCAACTGCCTGCGGGCGTTCAGCAGCGCCGAATATACATTCAGGCGGGTAGTATTATCGGATGAAAAATCTTTTACCCGGTCGTAGAGATCCTCGTAGCGCGCCACTTCATCCTCTGCCAGGGATAAGCGCGTACGGGCTTCTTCCAGCGTCAAATCGCTGGCGCGGGAATAATCCTTACTGGTGCGCTTGTTTTTTGCGGTGGTAAGATCATCTTCAGCCTGGGCCAGGGCAAGCTGTGCCTGAGCGCGCGCCAGCCCCGATTCCTGCAAATTTTGCAGCGCCCGTTGAGCGGAAACCAGATCCGCTTCGGCCAGGATGATCGACTGCGGCAGTGAGCTTTGGCTCAACCGTCCCAGGATGTCATCAGCCTGCACTCGTTCCCCCGTTTCGACGTTGATCTCGCCAATTTGGCCGGTGGTTTGCCAGGCCATCACGGCGGTCTGGTTGGCCCGTACTGTGCCGGTCGCGCCAACCATGGCAATTAAGCTACCGCGGGTAATTTTATCGGTCTGGTAGGTGGTATTGGCTTGAGACTGAGCAGTCCGCCAGGCTCGGAAACCAAAGAACCCGCCAACGACCAGGACAATGACAACTAAGACGATAATGGTTCGACGTTTCATGGGTCATAACTTTCTATTCAACTGGTTAATTTTCTCAGTCCGAGGACTGTTCCAAGTTTATCATTAACGACCGGTGGCCGTGGCTTCCAGTATAATTCCAACTGCTGGCAGATCGGCCGGCATTACTCGTACCGATTGCAGGTTTTCAAACTGCCCTTTCTATGACTCTCACGAAAATCTGGCGGACCCTTGGCAATATCATCATCCTGCTTGTTTTGCTGGCGACCCTGCAGCGCAGCGACTATGACAGCGCCAACCCGGTCGAGCAGGTGCGCGCTTATACCCGCTGGGAAGAGTTCGATTATGCCAGCTGGATTGCCGACGCGCTGGCGCTAAAATTTACCTTTGGAACGCTCGATTTTCCAAATTATATCGATGAAGAACATCAGCGCCAGCTGGTCAATCAACACCTGGGGCTGCTACAACGATTAAATGAAGTCCAGGATCAGATTGCGGCCATCTACGCCGACCCTGCCATTCAAAATCCCGAAGCGGCATCTGCAGCTTACCAGGCTGAACAAGCGGAGCTCACCGCCCGCATAAACCGGCAGCAGCCGCTGGTTGAAGCCGTTATCCAACATCAGATAAGCGCCGTTGTCGGCGATTTGGGGTTGACACTGGGCGGCCAGCCCATCCCGCCGCTGCTCTACCATGTCACCCCGCTGCCCATGGCATTGATCGTTTCGCCGCGCCAGGTGATCCAGCAAACAGCAGATATTTCGGTTATGCCAGACCTGCCGCTGGCGGAGATCACGCGGCTGGAGGACGCGGTGGCGGACGGGTTGGATGTTTCCACCATCATTGTTCCCGTCGGAGGCGTTGGCGTTTATCCCACTATGGTCATGCGCTCCGCCAACCTGAACTGGTTGGTAGAAACCATTGCCCACGAATGGATTCACAATTACCTGACCTTGCGTCCGCTTGGCGCATTGTACTATTCCGCACCCGAGATGCGCACCATCAACGAGACAACCGCCAATATTGCCGGCGCCGAAATTGGCAAAGCTGTGATTAAGCGGTTCTATCCGGAATATGCGCCCGCGCCGTCGCTGCCGGTGCCATTCGAGGAACAATTTCCGGGAAAGCAGCGTGGGGAAACCGCCGCGCCTGTTTTCGATTACCGCGCTGAGATGCGCGAGACGCGCGTCACCACGGATGCACTGCTGGCAGAAGGCAAAGTCGAAGAAGCAGAAGCATATATGGAGGCGCGGCGGCAAACCTTCTGGGACAACGGCTACCGCATCCGTAAATTGAACCAGGCCTATTTTGCCTTTTACGGCTCCTACGCCGATCAGCCCGGCGGTGCGGCCGGGATCGACCCGGTCGGTGCTGCGGTGCGGATTTTACGCGCGCAGTCACTCAGCCTGTCAGACTTTCTCGACCGGATGGCCTGGGTCACTTCATTTGAGGCCTTGCAACTGCTGAACCAGCCGAATTAATCGGCCAAGTCGTCAGACCCTTCGCCCGAACCGAGATCCGGCATGGCGCGTTCGATCGCTTCCGGCGATTCACCTTTTTCCAGGCGGGAGACGACCTCGTTAAATTCGGAGCCCATGTCCTGATCCAATTCGCCGCTCATCTGGCGCATCATGCGTCCCAGGGTGCGCGGGTCGCGGTCGATATTCTCGAGTTGCGCCGGATCCGCCATTTCAGTCATGCGAGCGTCGTTCGAGCGGCCGATGCGTACCCGACCGATGCGCCGTTCGACATGGTCACTGCCGCAATGGGGGCATACGATTGACCGCGTACCATATTCCGAATAAGACATAAACACGTCAAAACGTTTCCGACAGTTTAAGCAACGATAATCGTATGCAGGCATCTCACACTCACGGGAATAATCAATTTTTATCCATTATAATCAGGGTAACCCAACAAGATCAAATATTTTAACGCTAGTTGAACGCAGAGGTTCCTTCCAGAAGCGAAATGATGTGCTATCAAACCACCCTGCTCGATCTTGCTCATAACAAACCCCTGGTCATCGTGCTTTCCGGACCGTCCGGCGTTGGAAAAGATTCGGTGCTCAAAGCCATGCAAAGCCGCGGGCTGGCATTTCATTTTGTAGTCACTTCCACCGATCGCAAACCGCGCGTAGGTGAAGTGAACGGGGTAGATTACAACTTCATCTCGACCGAACAATTCCGCCGCATGATCCAAAACGGTGAGTTCATCGAGTTTGCCGAAGTATATGGTGATTTAAAAGGGGTTCCCAAGTCACAGATCCATGATGCACTGGCTTCAGGAAAAGATGTGGTGCTGCGGTTGGACGTGCAGGGTGCAGCCCGCCTGCGCCAGTTATTCCCGGAGTCGATCCAGATTTTCCTGATACCGGAAAATGAAGAAAAATGGCGCGACCGGTTCATCTCCCGTAAGACCGAGACCGTGGAAATGTTGCAGCAGCGCATGGATATTGCTCATGAAGAGCTTAAGCGGGTGAACGAGTTCAATTATGTCGTGGTCAACTGCACCGATTGTCTGGATACCACGGTAAATCAAATTGCCGCGATTATCGAGGCCGAACATCTCAAAGTTCGTTCAGGATCTTAATAGTATGAATTCCATTCCCCCATCGCAATCAGAATATCCGCAGACGCCTCCACCCGTTCCGCCGCGGGTGATGCGCCGACCGGCGGCTAACCCGCCGTACGTCACCTATTTCATGATCGCCAGCATTGTGCTGGTGTACATCGGGCAGATGCTTACCCAGACCCCGGGCGGCAGCGACTTGCTGATCAACCTGGGAGCCAAGGTTAATTCGGCCATCATTGCCGGGCAGTACTGGCGGCTGATCACCCCTATGTGGCTACACGGTTCGCTGCTGCATATCGCCTTCAATATGTACGCCTTATTTATTTTTGGCGCCAACCTGGAAAGGGCGTATGGACATGGCCGGTTTTTGCTGCTTTACCTGCTCAGCGGGTTTGCCGGCAATGTGATTTCGTTCATGATGTCGCCAACCCCCTCGATTGGCTCATCCACCGCCATTTTTGGCTTGATTGCAGCCCAAGGGGTATTTCTCTACCAGAATCGCAGGCTCATCCGCAACGCCCAGGGGATGCTGATCAACACCCTGACCATTGCGGGCATCAACCTGGTGCTCGGCCTATCGCCTGGGATCGATAACTGGGGGCATTTGGGCGGTTTGATCGGCGGGTTGGCGTTTGCCTGGTCAGCCGGGCCGCTGTGGGACGTGCAAACGGACGGCGTTGGGCTGCGCCTGGTGAACCAGCGCAGTAGGCAGCGAGTTATGCTGGTGGCCATCGGCGTGGCAGTCGTCTTTGCGGCTGTGGCGTTTTTGAAAATAAGTACATCGTGATATGATTGGGGCGCGCTTCAGCAAGAAACCACCCACAGCACCTAGTCCGCAGGACGTGGCAAGCAACGCACCGAAACGTTGTATCCGCCAGGATTTCACCATCAAAACGCGAAGGGTTTCGGGAACGACGCCACGTCGTTCCTATAAGCCCACCTGATTGTTGTTTTCACCAGAATTCAACATTATTTCGCGAAGACCGTGGAGGTTTTCGTAGGGAATGGCCTTGGCCATTCCGTCGAACGGCGCTCACCCGTGAATCTGGCTTCGACGGGCTCACTAGCAGAGTGCCCTGTGGACAGGGAACGGCCTTGCCTGGTGGCTGCCCGCACTCACAGAGCACCCTTCGGGTGGGACACTCTGTGAGTGAGCTCGTCAAAGAGCCGAACGCGCTGAGCCATTTCTCGGCACCGGTTAATTCTCGATTACCTTGTAGCGCAAACTAAAGTTTGCCCTACAAGTAATCACACACAGCTAATTCACGGTATTCCTTTGATGCGGCGAATTTGCGCAATTTCTCGATGCGGTTGATGATCAACGGATGGGTCGCCAGGCTCTCCCCCAGCGCGCTGACTGGCGAATCGTCCTCGGTATCCAGCAGTCTTAGCGCTTGCTCGATCTCGGCCGGCGAATCCAGCTCTCCCGCCGCCAGCTTGACCAGCGCTGAGGTGGCTTTTTCCAGACTGCCGCAGGCCACCAGGCCGGCCCGGTCAGACGAATACTCGCATGCCCGACTCCACTAGCGGAACGCGAAGGTAAAAACGATGGTCGCGCCAAGGGACGGTGGGACTCCGGCAATTCCGCCCAGCAGGGTGGTCAGCCAGGTGTGGTTGAGCACCACGTGGCCCAGCTCATGCCCGATGATAAAGCGCAGTTCACCGGCGTCCATGACCAGCAGCAACGGCGAGTACACCACCACCACGCGCGGGTCTGAAAAGCCAAAGGTATAGGCATTCATCTGCCGGGCGCGCAGCACATATAACTCAAACGGCCCGGAGTTGAGTGATCTCCCGCATTCGGCCGCCAGTTGAGCCAGCTCTGGAGCAGTTTGGCTGCTGACACGCAGCGCATTCTGCACAATAGCACGGTGGTGCGCCTGGTTCATCTGGAAAGCCACAGCCACCAACAAAATGGCGCTCAGCGGTAACAGGCATAGTGTAGGAGCGGCGGCCAGCAAAAAAACCGCCAGGATCACCAGCAGAGTGGCGACCAGAATTGGCTGTTCGCTGGGGTCGCGCAGTATTTCCAGGCGCATGGCAGGTTTATTCCACCCCGCGTCCGCGCGCCAGATCCAATGTCTCCACCGCGTGTCGCAGGTGCGGGATGACGATGCTGCCGCCCACGACCAGCGCCACGTTGAACACCTCGTGCAATTCCTCATCGCTCCAGCCGGCATCCACGCACTGCAGGATGTGGTAATCGATGCAGTCATTGCAGCGCAGCACCATCGATGCGGTCAACCCGAGCAGTTCCTTGGTTTTGCCGTCCAGTGCAGCGTCATTGTAGGCTGCGGTATCCAGATTGAAGAAGCGTTTAATCCCGAGGTGGTCGATTTCGAAAATGCGCTCATTCATCTTTTTTCGGTAAGTCTGAAAGTCATCCAGCCGGTCGGTCATAGGGTCTTCTTTCTAATGCACTTCATTAGGATCGGTGATGTACTTCCACCAGTTATACGCAATACCATTTGCCTGCCCGCTGATGTGCGGAAACAGCTTCAGCCACCAGTTATGGTGCGCCCGGATATCGCCGTTACCCCACTCTTCACAGGCAACCGTCACCGGCGCGCCATCCAACTGCGGAAAATGCTGCCAATTGCGGCTGCGGCACAGCACGGGAGTGGTATTACCCCATTCGTAATCGCGGGTGCTGTTAGGCGCAAAATGAACCGTACCGCACTCGGCCATTCCGGGAGAGGTTTGATCATAGCGGGTAAACCGCGCCCACAGGTTTCTCGCGCCGCTCGCTGCATGGAACACCTGGCGCATGATCGACTCGGAGCGGTGGCCAAAGCTTTCCAGCATCTCTCCCACACCGCGCTGGTAGGTAAAGCCCATGATGATGAAACGCCGGTTGGCAGCGGTGTTGGTCAATGGCGGAGCGTTGCAGAAAAATGCGCCCGGTCCGGCCATGATCGACTCGTAAAAACCGCCGTAGGGCATGGCTACCAACCAGACCTCATCACTCGTCCTGGCGTTGACTTTGGCGACCAGATCGAAATCTGTCAGGATACGGTGATAATCGACCATATCTGGAATATGAAAACCGCTGCCTGATTGCCAGGATTGCAGGTAGGCATCTGCGTCGTATAAGAAACCGTCCGCTTTTACGGGAAAGGTCGGCGATTGGATTGTCTCGACAATTTGATAATTCAAATAGCCGTGGCTGCTGGTTTTCAAATCGGCGATGTAACCATCTACCAGCGTAGCAGTGTCAGCCCAGCCTAACACGCGGGAGAGCGGTTTGTCGCCCTGCGACGGGACTGGCGGGTCAAAAATGATCAGGGATACTTTGCGGGTCACCGGATTGGGCGGTAACCCAATCGTTTCGCTCGGGCCGCTCGAGCCGCCGCTCAATGACCGCAGCCAACTTAAGAAATCATCCCAGAAGCTCATAGTACCTCCAAGGTCAGGTTGCGCAGGGGAACACCATGGTTATAGTATAGTCAAATTTCCAGGGAAAGCATCAAGAGCACTCATTGCTGGTTCCTAGAGCACCCAACATGAAAACGCAAAGACTGCAAAGGAATAGAAGAACGCAAAGAGTTCCACAGGGAAAACGGCATAACTGTTCCGGTCTGTCCGCAGAGCAGCTTTAGGTGTGAGCACCGCTCGCTTGCATAACGCCCAGTGGACGGGGATGCGATGATCTGGATACGTGCATGCTCTTGATCTGGAGGCAGACGCCCATCATTTTACCCACAGCAACCCGGTAGGGGCTGCTCGCGCGCAGCCCCTACTAATATTCCTGCTCTGACTGCTATCCCTGTCATTAAATCTTTTCTTCTTTTCTCGTGTACAATAAAGTTTGTAGTCGTGAATAGTCGATATTTGCTTTGACACACAGGAGTCGCCATGTACCATACCATTATCATCGTCGGCAATCTGGGTAAGGATCCGGAAATGCGCTACACGCCCAGCGGTCAGGCGGTAACCAGCTTCTCCGTTGCCACCAGCCGGCAGTACACCGGCCAAACCGGCCAAAAAGTCAAAGAAACGATCTGGTTCCGGGTGTCTGCCTGGGGTAAACAAGCCGAGACCTGCAACCAGTACCTGCGCAAGGGCAGTAAAGTGCTGGTGGAAGGCCGCCTTACCCCCGATCCATCCACCGGCGGGCCGCGCGTCTTCACCCGCCAGGATGGAACCACCGGCGCTTCCTTCGAAATCAATGCCAGCAATGTTCGCTTCATGTCCACCCGCGGTGAGGGTGAAGGCGAAGGCGGCGGTGGCAGCGAATTCCCCGAAGGGGATGCCGGTGACGAGATCCCGTTCTAAGGATCGACTGCCATGAACGGCCAATCCAAACCTCCTACTCCTGGTTTTAACATGGAGATGCCGGATGACCTGCTGGCTGTGTACAGCAACGTTGCCCGTATCAGTCACACGCCATTTGATTTTGTGATGGACTTCTCGCAGGTGCTGCCGGGTAAACCGCACACTGAAATTTTGTCCCGCGTCATCATGTCGCCAGCCGGGGTCAAACTGTTCCAGCGGGCGTTGACCGAAAATATTGCCCGCTATGAGTCTATTTTTGGCGAGATCACGCTTCCCAAAGGCGACACGGGGTTGGCAACCGACCTTTTCCGGCGCGTTCAACCGCCGGATGCCCCGCCTGCCGAACCTCCCGCAGACGACCCTGCCCCTCCGAAAGATTAATCATTGGAAGATTTTTCGCAATTCACTGAAATCGTTCATCAAGCCTTCGAAACCTTAAACCAGGCGCGCGACAGCGCTCTGGTACAGGCGCGTCAATTGACCCGCCTTTCAGCCAATACCATTCGCGCCATACACCGCGGCGAAAGCGACGCTGCCCACAAAAATCTGAGTGAAGCCGGCAAAATCGCAGCTGAATTGAAGAAATCTCTGGCCGGTTTCCCGCAGCTGTTCTTCGCCGGTTACACCCAGGACGCGCTTAAAGAATATGTCGAGGCGACTCTCACCTGTGCCATCATCGAAAACCAGCGCCTGCCCAAGCCGGAGGTGTTGGATGTTGAAATCAACACCTACTTAAACGGTTTAGCCGAGGTCACCGGAGAACTGCGCCGCCGCACCCTGGATATTTTGCGGCTAGGTTATTCCCCGGAAGCTGAACGCTTGTTGAGCTGGATGGACGAGATTTATAACTTGCTGGTCACAGTTGATTACCCGGACGCTTTGACTAACGGCCTGCGTCGCCAGACGGACCTGGTACGCGGCATCGTTGAACGCACCCGCGGCGATCTTACGATCAGCCTGCGCGAGGAACGCCTCCAGCAGGCGCTGGAGCAGGCCCTCAAACGCCTGCCAGAGTAATGCGGGTTATTCGCGCATCCGAAATCGGCGCTTACCTGTACTGCCATCGCGCCTGGTGGTATCAGCTGCAAGGGATTGCCTCTGAAAACCAACAAGAACTTGCATCCGGCAGCGGTTTTCATCGCAGCCACGGCCGGCGCGTGTTGAGCGCGACTCTGCTGCGGGCTGCCGGTTGGATTCTGCTGCTGGCAGCGCTGGTGGTGGCGGCTGTGACGGTCACGCTGCAGTTCCTCCCCTGAGCCATGCCCTGGATTCTCGCACTCCTCCTGGCTGCAGCCGCTCTGGTGCTGCTCTGGCTAAGCCGGCGTCAGCGGCAGTCCGCCGGACTTCCCGCCGGTCGCGTGCTTTACAGCGACCCCACGGTCATTGGCGCGCCGGAACGTCCGTTATATGACTCTGAGACGCATCTCACCGGCAAACCGGATTACCTGGTCGAAGAACACGGCGTGGTTATTCCGGTGGAGGTCAAAAGCGGCTGGGCGCCGCCCGAGCCGCACCCCGGCCATATTTACCAGTTGCTGGCGTACTGCCTGCTGGTGGAAAAAACCCACGGCAAACGCCCGCCGTACGGCATCCTGCGTTACCGCAACCGCAGCTTCAGCATCGATTACACCCCGGCGGCTGAACGTGAACTCAGAGCGTTATTGGAGGAGATGCACGCCGCCACCCGTCACAAGGAGCTGGACCGCTCACATGAAGACCGTAGTCGCTGCGCCCATTGCGGTTACCGTTCGATCTGCGATCAAAAATTGTGAATTTGTTTATAGTGGGATACGTTTTGTCAACAGGCAAGATTGAAAATAGACGCACTGAATAGACCGGCAACGAAAATGTAGCGGCCAAAAAAGCACAAAGTTCAGAATGATGAACCGATCAACCCAACCGAATTACCATGG